>OIYY01000523.1_pt1 | contig 26563 bp, 23 predicted proteins | sample 1588341 | NCBI WGS metagenome assembly OIYY01 (sample SAMN03283287) | human gut metagenome | biome: human-associated habitat; material: feces | host: Homo sapiens | place: Peru | collected 2012 | reverse complement strand
AAAACGAACGACATTCGCACCGCGAGCGTGCAGCGTTTAGCTGCGATAGCGAGCGCAAGAGTGCAGGCTCTGCCTGCTACATTCATTTGAAGCACGCTCGTAAGAGCGTAGAAAGCGGTAGCGTGTTTTCTTTTTCTTTTCGTTCGCAACAAAAGAGAAAGAAAAGGACATTGCAAAAAACTTTTTTATTCCAAAATATTTCCTTTTGAACTAATAATATTGATTTACTTCAACACTGTTGAAATAAATCTGATAGAATCGTCTGCCAATTCTTTTACAAAATCTCTTGCGATTTTGTGCAAAGGTCGGCTGTCTATTTTATCAAAAATTGCATAAATCGGATCGCCACCATTGTTAAAACGCATTTGTCTGTCTTTTTTGTTCAAATAATAACAATGAAAATCAGGCGGAATATCTATTGAGCCTGCCGGTTTTTTGTTTCTTTCAATTGCGTCATAAGTTGCTGTCATAATTTTTACTCTCTATTAAATATCTCTTACATGTATATAAAGTAATTCCACAAAAGCCGATTTCAATGTTACAATTTTTCTTTACAATTCTTAATTAAGAAACACTAATCATGATTGAAGCATATATAGTATAATTCTTGTATGGAAAATTTAGAGCAAATAAAAAAAGCTGTAGAAATTGAGGTAAAACACAAATACATCAATATTAACGGTAAAACCAAAAGTTTTGCTTCTTTTATCTGCTCGGAATTAAAAAAAGAAATCAAAGTTTCTAAGAATCCGAAATGGAAAGTTTTACTTGAGCATTTCGAACGCTATTCAATGGATACGCTTCCTCAACGCAAACGCTCTTTAGAAAGACTTGTGAGCGTTATAAAAGCTGATATGTTGCCAAAAACAGAGGAGCAAAAAAATAATACACTTACTCTAAAATCTGATGTGATGTACTTGAAAGGCGTTGGACCCAAAATCGCATATATTTTAAATAAACTTGGAATTTATACGGTCGGAGATTTATTGTATTATTTTCCTCGCAAACACGTTGATTATTCGACCAGAACACGAATTCGAGATTTGAAAGTCGGAGAAACCACTACGATTTTTGGAACAATAAAAGCAGTTGAATCATTTACTACAAAAAATAATTTGGGCGTTGTAAAAGTCAGAATTGGCGATGGTTCCGGTTATTTAAGTCTAAGCTTTTTCGCTTCAAAAGCCAATAAGTATACTCAAGAGAGAATGAAGTCACAATTTCCAAAAGGTTCGGGCATAATGGTGTCAGGGCTTGTTAAATACAATAATTACGATAGGAATTTGACACTTGACAAGCCTACATATTCTATTATGGATGATGACATCCTTAATCCTGCAAACATAAATCTTGCAAGAATTGTACCGATTTATCCATTAAGTGATAAATTGAATATTAAGACGTTAAGGCGTGCTATTTTTAGTACAATTCAACTTTTCAAAAATGATATTGAAACGGTTTTGCCCGATAAGATTATTGAAAAATATCATTTGCTTCCTAAAAACGAAGCGATTGAAAACATTCATTTCCCAAAAGACAATGAAACATTGCAAAAAGCAAGATATTCTCTTGTCTTTGAGGAATTCTTTTTAATTCAATTAAAACTTGCACTTTTAAGGGAAGAAAACAATAAAAATCTTTCTGCCATACCTTTAGAAATTAAAAAAGATGGGCTTGTAATGCGTTTTATTGAAAGCTTGCCATTCAAATTGACTTCTGCTCAACAAAGAGCGGTGAATGAAATTTTGAATGACTTGAATTCAACCAAACCTATGCAAAGACTACTTCAAGGTGATGTCGGTAGCGGAAAAACTGTTGTTGCTACGATTATGTTGCTTGCAGGAATCGAGAATGGTTATCAGGCTGCAATTATGGCACCTACTGAAATTTTAGCGCAACAGCATTATAACAATTTAGTCAAATGGCTTACTCCACTTGGTTTGAAAGTTGAACTTTTAATCGGAAGTATCGGTAAAAAATTAAGACGCGAATCTGAAACTAATTTGAGAAACGGGCAAGCAAACATTGCGGTCGGAACGCACGCTCTAATTCAAGATGGAGTTGAATTTGCGAATTTAGGTGCGGTTGTAATAGATGAGCAGCACAGATTTGGCGTAAAACAAAGGTTAGCCTTGAGGAAGAAATCTCAAAATCCGCAAGTTTTAACTATGACCGCAACTCCTATTCCTAGAACGCTTGCAATTACTATGAACGGCGATTTGGATTTGACAATCATTGACGAACTTCCAGAAGGCAGAAAACCGATTATAACCACACTTACTAATTCAAGGCGTCAAATTGCGGATTTAATAAGACATGAAGTTGACGCGGGACGACAAGCTTATATTGTTTATCCGTTGATTGAAGAAAGTGAAACGCTTTCTGCTAAAGCTGCTACCATTGAAAAAGAACGTTGGCAAAATGAAGTTTTTCCAAACTACAAAATCGGACTTTTGCATGGCAAATTGAAAAATGATGAAAAAGACGAAGTCATGGAAAAATTTAAAAACAAAGAATACGATATTTTAGTTTCTACGACAGTTGTTGAAGTCGGCGTGGATGTACCTAATGCGACCGTAATTGTGATTGAAAACGCCGAACGCTTCGGACTTTCGCAGTTGCACCAGTTAAGAGGACGTGTTGGCAGAAGCGATTTGCAGTCTTATTGTGTTTTATCATCTTCTACAAAATCTCAAGAAACGCGCGCAAGATTGGATATTATGACACAAACAAACGATGGTTTTGTAATCGCGGAAAAAGATTTGCAAATCAGAGGCCCAGGGGAATTTTTGGGAACTCGTCAGAGCGGATTGCCTGATATGATTATTGCTGATATTGTAAATGACGCTAAAATATTGGAACAAGCCCGAAGCGAAGCCATTGATTTTATAAGAAATAACAATATTGATGATTATCCTTTGCTAAAAGAAGCTAAAGGTTTAAATTTTGATGGAGATTTGTTTGGTGCAGGATAGATAATAACTATTTATATGTTTTAAGAAATGATACACTTGTCAAATTGTAAATTTTTGTAAAGCTCTTTCAAAAATAGACTGTTGAGAGGATGAAACATGGTTTATAATAAGTGTATATAAGTATATTAAAGAATAATCATATTAAATAAGAACAATGAGTACAGAATCAATTGCACCGTATTCGCCGAACACAGTCTATGGACAACTGACATCGCCGTTTACGCCAAAACAAATTACAATAAATGCACATACGCCTTATGACAAAGTTGATGAAAACGAGTCTAAGGCTTATTCTCGTGACAGTTTCAAGGCAAAACCACAAGCTAAGATGATTTATGAATTGCCTGACGATAAGGGACTTGAAAAGAAAGAATTTCCGCCAAAATTTAACAATGGCAAAGATGAGAACAAAGACGCAGAAGAAACAACAATAGATGTTGCAAGCTTTCAAGCTTCGAAAGTTTCTTCTAAGGATATCGTTACAAATTCATTAAAACATGGTTACACACCCGAACAGGCTGTGGCCGTTACTAAAGCACAAGAAGCGTATAAAAATAGTGCGATTATGACAAAAAATCCAACAGGAGTTTTGAGCACACGTTCTTATAAAGTTGCTTAAATTTATAAAATTTTTCTACCCTTTTTTATCCCTTTTGTAGTAAAATGTTGGTGTATATATTAAGGGAAGGTTAGAAAAAATGGTAAACAAACTTATTAAAGAAGACACTAAGATGTTCCTAACGGGAAATGAAGTGTTGGCTTATGCCGCGAATTCGGCAGAGGCTGATTTTATGTATGGTTATCCGATTACACCTCAAAATGAAATTATGCATACATGGTGTAAACTCTTACCAAAAACGGGCGCAGGTTTCTTACAAACAGAAGATGAAATTTCTGCAGGCTTTTCAACAATCGGCGGTATTTTAGCCGGAAGAAGAGCATTTACGGCAACCGCTGGTCCCGGTAACGTAATTATGCAGGACGCTCAATCAATGGCTGAAATGATGAGAATTCCATTTGTTTGTGCGGTTATGCAAAGAGGCGGACCTTCCACTGCAACCGTAATTTACGCACAACAAGAAACAAGATTGACTTGTTTTGGCGGAAACGGTGAAGGTTTTAGAATCGTTTATTCAACAGCAGGTCACCAAGATTTATATGATTACATGATTAAAGCATTCAACACAGCTTGGAAATACAGATTCCCAACTTATGTCTTGGCTGACGGTTATCAAGGTAAGATGAGAGAACCTGTAACATTGTATGATCCGGCTTCTCGCGGTATCACAATGGTTCCTACTGAAAAATCTCTTCTTGCTGACGGTCAAATCGGTGTTGACAGAAAATCTGCTCACATGAGAAATACATACAATATGGAAGAAGAATTGATGAATGTTCTTGATGGTTATCAAGCTGATTTTGATAAGATGGCAGAAGAAGTTCAAGAATGGGAAGAATACAAAGCTGAGGATGCTGAAATTCTTGTAATTGCTCACGGTATTGTAGCGCGTTCTGCAAGAACTGCTATTGATGAATTAAGAGAAAAAGGCATTAAAGCCGGATTATTCAGACCGATAACAATAAGACCATTGGCGGTTAAACCTTTGAGAGCAGCGGTAAGCAGAGCTAAGCAAATATTATTTACAGAATCTGCAAACGGTCAACTTGCTCAAATGGTGCTTGAAAAACTTTACGGCTTAACAACTCCATACCAAACCCTATTCAAAATGGGCGTTGGCGTAACAGGTGATGATATTGTTGCGAAAGTAGAAGGAATGTTATCTAAAGTTTAGGAGTTGAGAAGTTGAGTAGTTTAGAAGAAGTTAAAAATTTTGTTTATGGTTTCGAAAAGCTTATTGTATGGCAGAAATCTATAGAATTAGCGAAAATAATCTACTCTATAACTTCAAAATTCCCTAGAAATGAAACCTACGGATTATCGTCCCAAATTCAGAGAGCAGTCGTATCAATTTCTTCAAATATAGCTGAAGGATACGTAAAATACTCTCCGAAAGAACAAATAAAATTTTCAGAAATAGCTTATGGCAGTTTAATGGAAGTTTTAAATCAAACAATAATAGCAAAAGAATTAGATTATATTTCAGAAGCTGATTATTTGATTATAAGGCAAAACGTAGAAGAAATATCTAGAATGCTTAATGCGTTAAGAAATTCACAATTAAAAAAATTAAGTTAAGTGGTTTAGAAGTTTAGAAGAAAGTTCTTAAATTACACAAACATCACTTTAAATTTTTGATTAAAACTTCTTCTCAACTCCTCAACTACTAAACTACTAAACTCAAGGAGAAAATATATGTCAGAATTATTAACCCTTCCACCAAATTTACCAAAATCTCAGAATTCTGAGGTTGGTGCAAGTAAATTTTGCCCTGGATGCGGACACGGAATAACTTTAAAAGCGTTAGAAAGCGCAATTGATGAACTTGGTATTCAACAAAAAACAGTTTTTGGTTGCGATATCGGATGTTCACTTTTGGCGTGGAATTATTTGGACGTAGATACGGTTCAAACCCACCACGGTAGAACAACTCCTGTTATCTACGGTTTCACAAGAGCAAACAAAGATGCTATCGGTATTGCTTATATGGGCGATGGTGGCGGACTTGCAATCGGCGCACAACACTTGGTAAACGCAACTGTTCGTGGTGAAAGAATGATGATTGTTGTTGTAAACAACACTAACTACGGTATGACAGGCGGTCAAATGTCACCAACAACAATGCCGGGTCAAAAAACTGAAACAACACCTTACGGCAGAGATTGTGAAGTTACAGGTAAACCTGCAAAAGCAGCTGAAATGGTTGCATCAATTGCCGATAAGTCAAAATCTTTTGTTGCACGTTCAACTGTTTCTAACTTTATGAAGCTTAAACAAACTTTTGTAAAAGGTTTGAAGAACGTTGAAAATGGCGGTTTTTCGTTTGTAGAAGTTCTTTCGATTTGTCCACTAAACTGGAGAACTAATAACGTTGATACGTTTGGCAGACTTAAACAAATGGAAGAATTCTTTGAAGTGAAAGAATTCTTACTTCCAAATAGAGATGAAAAGGCTTAGATGAAAAGTATTTAGTTTAGGAGTTTAGAAGTTTAGAAGTTTAGAAGAAGTTATAATAATTTCAATTATATACTTGTTAGAAATAAAAAAATAAATTAAAATTTCTTCTAAACTCCTCAACTTATAAACTTCTAAACAAGTTTCCCTTATTTCAAAACTACTAAACTCAAAAGGAGATAACAATGTCTAGAACAAAAATAGTATTAGCCGGAGAAGGCGGACAAGGCGTTCAATCTATTGCTAAAATTCTTGTTGAAGCAGGTTACGAGGCCGGTAAGCAAGTGTTATATATTCCAAACTTTGGTGTAGAACAAAGAGGCGGTGTTTCAATTGCATTTTGCCAAATTGCTGATGAAAGAATCGGCGAGCCAAGATTTGCAAAAGGCGATATAATTATTATGCTTTCTGATAGAGCAATCGACAGATGCGAGGCTTATGTAAGCGAAACTTCAACAGTTGTTTATGATACATCAGTTTGTACTAAAAAACCGCAAGTTAAATGTAAACAAGTAATTGGTGTTGATGCGAATAAGATTGCGAACGAAAAACTTAGTGCAAGAGTATTCAATATAATTATTTTGGGCGTTTTGCTTGCAGCAACTAATGTTTTGAGATTGGAAGATATCAAAAATGCAATGGAAATGGCACTTGGTAAAAAATTCGACGCCAAACCCGAATTGAGAGAGTTGAATTATAAGGCTCTTGAAATGGGAATGGAAATGGTAAACGTTGGAGCGAAAGTGTAAAAAAGTTGGGGAGTTGAGCAGTTTAGAAGTTTAGAAGAAATTTTAATTTATTTCTTTAATTGAACTAGTTTAACTTTAGAAAATAATTATAACTTCTTCTAAACTTCTAAACTTATAAACTTCTAAACTTATAAACTCCTAAACTTTTAAGAAAGGATTAACAATGACAGAAAAAAAATATCGCGGATATAAAATAGAAGGCGTTGGAAAAGGTAAAGCCGACTATTATGTTTATACTGATTTGTGCAAAGGCTGTGGTCTTTGTATTGCAAAATGCCCTATGAACAAAGCAGGCAAAGAATGTTTGACGTGGTCAAAGGAAGTTGGTTTGTATCAAACTCCTGCGGTTGCGCCAAATCCTGAAATTTGTATTGCTTGTGGTGCTTGCGCAATGACGTGTCCTGATAGCGCAATTAGGATTGAAAAAAGAAATTAGTAAAAAAGTAAGGTGCGAAAAATCGCACCTTTTTTATTACTAATCAAACCATCTTCTCAATACTCTTTTTATTAAAGAATTGATTAAAAATTTGCAGGCTGATTTTGTTTTTAATATAATTATCATGCAATAATTTGCAAATGAGAAAGGAAAGAGATTATGAAAAAATCAATTCAAGATTTAGGTGACATCAAAGGAAAAGTTGCTCTTGTTAGAGTTGACGTAAACGTTCCTCTTGATGAAAACAAAAATGTAACAGACGATACTCGTATTCAAGCTATCGTTCCAACCGTAAAATTCTTAAAAGATAAAGGTGCTAGAATCGTTCTTATGGCTCACTTAGGCAGACCAAAAGGCGAAAGAAACATGGAATTCTCTCTAGCTCCTGTTGCTAAATACATGGCTAAAGTTTTCGGCGAAGAAATCGTTTTCATTCCATCAGTTGAAGAAGCAAAACCATTCGTTGAAAAACTTGCTGACGGTCAAATCGCTTTGTTGGAAAACATCAGATTCTACAAAGCTGAAGAAGCTAAAGATGATGATATGACATTTGCTAACGAATTAGCAGCTTTAGGTGATTTCTATGTAAACGACGCTTTCGGCGCAGCTCACAGAAACCACACTTCTACTGCTAAATTAGCAAAAGTTCTTAAACCTGCTGTTTCAGGTTTATTGATGGAAAAAGAAATCAGATGCTTATCTCAAGCTTTGGATAACCCAACAAGACCTTTCACTGCTGTAGTTGGCGGTGCTAAAGTTTCTTCTAAAATTGGTGTTTTAGAAAACTTGTTAGACAAAGTTGATAACATGATTATCGGTGGCGGTATGGCTTATACATTCGTTAAAGCTAACGGCGGTAAAATCGGTAACTCAATTTGCGAAGATGACCAAATCGATGTTGCTAAAGCTATCGAAAAGAAAGCTCAAGAAAAAGGCGTTAAGCTTGTAATGGCTACAGACGTTCTTGTTACTGATGATTTCTCAGGCAACGGTAAAAATGAATTCGTTAAAATCAACGAAATTCCTGACGGCTTTGAAGGCGTTGACGCAGGTCCTGATTCAAGAAAAGCTTTTGCAGAAGTTCTTAAATCTTCAAAAACAATTCTTATGAATGGTCCTGTTGGTGCTTTCGAAAACCCTAAATTCGCTGAAGGTACAAAAGCTGTATTAGAAGCTATCGTTGAAGCAACTAAAGCCGGTGCTACATCAGTTATCGGCGGTGGTGACTCAGTTTCTGCAGCTAAGAAATTCTTCAAGGCTGAAGATTTCACTCACGTTTCAACAGGTGGCGGTGCTTCTCTTGAATTCATCGAAGGTAAAGTTCTTCCTGGCGTTGCAGCATTGGATGACAAGTAGAAAGAATTTTCTATATATTTATTAGGGGCGGCTTCTTCGAAGCCGCCCCTTTATTATTAAATTAAAACAAAATTCTCCAACCAACTATTTTCATTCAGGATTTCTTTTATGTATAATTGAACTATATGCATAGATAATAAGAGAGATCAATTATGGATAAACAAAAAATTAAACAAGCTCGCACAAAAATTGTTGCAACACTGGGGCCTGCAACTTCTAGCTATGAAATGATTTTAGAACTTGTGAAAGCCGGAGCTACAATGTTTAGATTAAACACTTCTCACGGAAATGAAGAAGGACATGCTCAAAACATTAAATACATCAGAGAAGTTTCTAAAAAGACAGGCAAGTTTATTCCTGTTTTAGTTGACCTTCAAGGCCCTAAAATCAGAGTCGGAAACATTCCTGCACCTAGAGAAATCAATGTTGGGGAAGAAATTATTTTGGAAGCGTCAAACGACATTAATAACCAAGAAATTATTCCTGTTGATTATGAAGGAATTGCAGGCGATGTTAAAGTCGGTGAAAAAATTCTTCTTGATGACGGTAAAATTGGATTAGAAGTTTTAAAAATTGACGGTAAAAAAGTTCACGCAAAAGTTTTATACGGCAAAACTATCCGCCCGAGAAAAGGTATTAATATCCCTGGAGCAACTGCAAGTTTAAGTGCCGTAACCGATAGAGATATTGAATTTATTAGATTTGCCGTTGAATATGATGCGGATTATGTCGCACTATCTTTTGTAAGAGAAGCTAAAGATATTGAACTTGCGAAAAGACATATTAAAAATTTTGGCGGAAACATTCCTGTAATTGCAAAAATTGAAAAACCGCAAGCCGTTGAAAATTTAGAAGAAATTCTTAAAGTTACGGACGGTATTATGGTGGCAAGAGGCGATTTGGGTATTGAAATGTCACCTGAAGATGTTCCGATGACACAAAAATACATTGTTGAAGAAACAATAAAAGAACGCAAAGTTTGTATTGTTGCAACGCAGATGCTTGAATCAATGATAGAAGAGCCTATTCCCACAAGAGCGGAAGCAAGTGATGTAGCAAACGCAATTCTTGACGGAACAGATGCGATAATGCTTTCCGGCGAAACTGCAATGGGCAAATATCCGATAGAAGCCGTAAAAATGATGCGTAAAATTGCAACAAATGTTGAAAGCGATAATTTCATGTTATCAAACCTTGATTTAGCAATGAGTGAGCACTATGAGTTATCGCCACAGGCAATTTCAAACGCAACTGTAAAAATGGCAGAAGACTTGAATGCAAAAGCTATTATGGCATTTACACACAGCGGTTACACTCCTAAATTACTTTCTAAACTTAAACCGTCTGTACCTATTTTGGCAATTTCTGACTTGGAATCAACCTGCAGAAGATTGAATCTTTATTGGGATATCTATGCAGACAAAAAAGACTGGGACACTGTTCTTGATGCAGATTTGTTGGAAAAAATTGATGATTATATTCTAACCAAAACTGATTTTAAAAAAGGCGAAAGAATTATTATCATCGGTTCAATTCCAAAACTGATTACAGGAAGAACGAACTTTATTAGAGTTCACAGAATCGGTGCTCCTTTAGAAAGATAACGGTCTAGCCCGCACCTGCAAGTTGACCCAATTGCAAAAGCTGATTAACGGTTTCTTGATATTCAATCTTATCATCGGTTGATTGTTTCAAGAAGCCGTTTATATTATTCATCATTGCAATAGCCTTATCGCACATTGGGTCAGAGCCTTTTACATAAGCACCTATATTAATCAAATCCTCATTCTTTTTGTGGACAGCAAGAAGATTTCTTATAACGCCCGCCGCTTGTCTGTGTTCTTTCGTCGTAACATCTCCCATAACACGGCTCAAAGATTGCAAAACATCAACAGCAGGATAATGGTTTTTGTGTGCCAAATCTCTTGAAAGCATTATGTGGCCGTCTAAAATACTTCTTGCAGTATCTGAAATCGGTTCATTAAAATCATCACCTTCAACCAAAACTGTATAAAGCCCTGTAATCGTTCCGACTTCGTTTGTACCTGCTCTTTCCATAAGTTTAGGCATAATCGCAAACACTGATGGTGTGTAACCGCGTGTAGCTGGAGGTTCGCCGATTGCAAGCCCGACTTCTCTTTGCGCCATTGCAATACGAGTTACGGAATCAAGCATAAACAAAACATCCAAACCTTTATCTCTAAAGTATTCGGCAATAGAAGTTGCAACAAAAGCGGCTTTAATTTTTACTAATGATGGCTGTTCAGATGTCGCTGCGATTACAATTGAGCGTTTCATTCCTTCTGGTCCTAAAATTTCTTCAATAAATTCTTTAACCTCACGTCCACGTTCGCCAATCAGTGCAATAACGTTCAAATCCGCAGTCGTATTTTTCGCCATCATACCGATTGTTGTACTTTTACCAACACCTGAACCTGCAAAAATCCCCATTCTTTGACCTTTGCCGACTGTCATAAATCCATCAATCGAACGAATCCCAAGAGAAAGAGGCTCAGAAATACGTTTTCTTTTTAAAGGATTAATTGCATCCGCGTGCGTTGAACGGTATTCAGAAAAACGAATATCACCTAATGTATCAATAGGATTGCCCAAACCATCCAAAACACGTCCGATAAGCTGATTACCGACACCTATTTTCATCGCACCGCCGGTGTTTACTACCAATGCCCCGGGATGAATTCCATCAGGGTTTGCAAGAGGCATAAGCAAAATTTTATCACGCTTAAAACCGACAACCTCAGCCATCGTAGGCTTATCGTTATAATCATTATAGATGTAACACAAATCGCCGATTGAAGATTTTGGCCCGTCTGATTCAATCGTAAGTCCGATGATTTCGGTAATCTTGCCGATTTCTTTAATCGTTTTCGCGCTTTTAATGATATCTAAATACTTATCCTTACTCCAACTCATTGTTAGCACCCGTAAGCATTTTATGTGCAATTTCCGCTATTTGAGAAGAAACTCTTGAATCCAGTCTGATATCAGGCGTTTCTACAATAACACCATCAGATGAAAGTGAATTATCCTCAACAACTCTCAAGCTCTTAAGAGTAGGAAATTCGTTTCTAAAACTTGGCGCAAGTTTATTAATATTTTCAACAAGTTCAGGATTAACTATAATTGTAATATTTTCCTTGTCGTTTAATTGTTTGATGGCATCAAGAGTGATTCTGTATAAAACTTGGTTATTGAATTTTTGGTGACAAACTTTGTCCGCAATTACAACGACCAAATCAACAATATCTTGAGAAGCCGAATCAATAATGTTCTTTTTCATATCAAAAGAACTGCTTGATAGTGTATCCAATGAGCGCAAAGCTTCTGCAGCATCATTTTGAAATTTATACAAGCCATCTTGTTCGCCTTTTTTAAAGCCTTCTTCGTAAGCCTGATTTTTGATTGTATCGTATTCTTGTTGAGCCCTATTTCGTGCATCTTGAATAATTCTTTCAGCTTCTGTATTTGCAGCCTGAATAACAATTTGGGATTGGTTCTGCGCAGAATCCAAAATCTGCTGCGCTTTTGCATCAGTTTCAGCAATAATCTGCTGAACTTTTGCCTGCTGCCTTGTTACGTGTGTTTGTTCAATCGGCAGCACAAAGCTGTCGCCCATTTGAATTTCTTGACCTTTTATTCTATTACTACTCAACTAATTCATCCTCAACACTTGCACGAGTAATCGTGATTTCACCGCTTGCTTCAAGAGTTCTAATTGCATTAACAATACCTGTTTGAGCCTCTTGAACTTCTTTAGCTCTAACAGGTCCAAGATATTCCATATCATCCACAAGCATCTGCTTTGCACGTTCTGACATGTTCTTAAAGATTTTATTCTTGATTTCGTCTTTTGTACCTTTAAGTGCAAGTGCAAGTTGTTTAGAATCGACTTCTCTAAGCAATCTTTGAACAGCTCTATCGTCAAGAATAATAATATCTTCAAATACGAACATCAAGTCACGAACTTCTTGAGCCATTTCTTGATTTTCAATATCAAGCCATTCCATAATATTCTTTTCTGTACCACGGTCGCAACAGTTCAAAATATTCGCCAAAGATTCTACGCCACCTGCATTTGAAAAATCCTGAACCAACAAAGCTGAAAATTTACGTTCTACAATATCCTCAATTGTCGATAAAATTTCAGGATTTGTAGGTGTCATATCTGCAATTCGCATAGAAACAACCGCTTGAATATCAGGTGGCAAAAACGCCAAAACTTGCGCTGACAATTCAGGTCTTAAATATGCCAAGATTAAAGCCAAAAGCTGTGGATTTTCAGATGCAAAAGTATTTGCCAATTGTGATGGGTCAGCTTCATTCAAGAAATAAAACGGGTTTGTATTAACCATTGAATTAACTTTGTCCAAAAGTTTGCCGGCTTCAGCCTCTCCATATGTTTGCATCAATAATTGTTTTGCATAACCTACACCACCTTGAGCAATATAGTTTTTAGCCTGAAAAACACTCTTAAATTCATTAAGAACTTCATTTAAATCCTCATCGGGAACCTTACCCAAATTTGCAATATCAAGAGTAATTTGTTCAAGCAAATCCTCATCTTTAATATTCTTAAGTATTTCAGAAGCTGTTGCAGGTCCAAGCGCAATCAAAAGTGCAGCAACCTTCTGACTCGGACGTGTAATCGTCTTTTTCGCTTCCTCTTTAGCTTTTTTTATTTCTTCGATACCCATTATTTTTTCCTTTTGGCGTTGAAGTTTTTAGTAAAATTATCAATGGAAAATTGAAAGTTGAAAATGAAAGATTGTTTTAAATAATTTTCCATTTTCCATTTTCCATTTTCAATTCAACTTATCATCTTTAAACCTATTCTTGTTTATTAGTTATTATTAGTCCTTTATAAACGACGTAATCAGCTTAGCAGCTTCTTCAGGCGATGCCATTACAGCTTCATTCAATTCATTTATACTTTGTTCTTTTTGAGATTTAATCTCTTTTTTACTTGATTCAATTTTTGGCAAATTGTCTTCTGCACCATCTTCTTCCGTTTGAGTTTCAATCGTCTCATCCATATTGTGTTGTTCAACAGATTTAGCGTTCGGCAATTTTGATATAAAGTTCTTCAAAATAAACAAGGCAAAACAACCTAATACCAAGACAACAAGCAATGGTATCACAGAAGAAGTTATAAAGTACATGGTTTGTTCTTTTTGATACTGCTTTGTAAACTCTTCTTGAGCCTGCTTATCAATTGATGCACCTTCAAACTGCAAGCCTGAAACAGAAATCACATCACCTCTTGAATAATCTACACCTGATGCTGAAAGTACAAGGTTTTTAAGTTCTTCTTTTTCTGATTCAGTCAAAATTTTATTCACCGCAACCGCAATTGAAAGTCTTTTTATCGTTCCGGGGGCGTAAACAACTTGCTTAACTTCTTTTGACACACTGTAATTTACGGCAGTCTTTTGTTTTGAATAGTTCAAGTTTCTTTGATTTACGCCATTCGGATTAGGTACGTTGTTAGGATTTTCATAAGTCTCAACCTCTGTTTGAGAACTTGTTACAACACCTTCACCCTTATCATTTACAGGAATATAACTTTCTATTGTTGATTTTGCCGAATTAAAATCAATATCCGCATTAACTTGAACAGAAACGTTACCTTTGCCGACAATCTTTTCTAAAACTTCTGAAACTTTTTTGGCTGTATCTTTTTCTAAATTTGTCTTAAAGCTTTCCATATCTGTTGAATTTTTAGAAGTTTCATCAGATAAACTGTTACCATTTTGGTCAGTTATAAAAACTTGTTCAGGAGTCATTCTCGGAACGGCATAAGCTACCAAATTCTTAATCGCTTTTACTTGAGAACTCTTGATTTTATAGCCTGGTTCTAACACTAAAACTACTGATGCAGTCGGTTTCGCGTCATTATCTTCAAAAATCGAACGTTCAGGTTCTGCAAGCTGAACACGAGCGTATTTAACACCTTGAATTTTTTCGATAGAACGGGTTAATTCACCTTGAAAAATTCTTTGTTTAGTTAATTTGTTTTTAAAATCGGTTGAACCTAATTGCATATCGTCTAAAAGTTCAAAACCCGTATCACCGTTTTTAATCAAATCGTTTTCTGCAACAAAAACACGCATTTCATCACGAACATTTGACGGCACCAAAATCGTTTTATGGTCTTCTGAAACCTTATAACGATAACCGTTTTTCTTCATATTCTCAACAATACTTATAGCATTAACTTCATTTAAATCCGAATATAAAACAACCCAATCAGGTTCCATAGCTTTAGATAAGAAAAAAGCCGCAACGGCAATCGTTACAACGATAAGCGCAAGCATACCAAGTTTTTGGTTGCCGTCTAAACCGTTCCACAACTTCTTCACATCATTAGCTAGTAGTGCAAAATAATTATTTTCCATGTACTCCCCACGCACAATTATTCAATAATAATCATAACCTAAGATGAAAATCTTTTCAAATTATTAATAAGTGTAAAGTTTAAACTCAATAACAAGTTTTGAAACCTAACACCATATCATTGCAAGAAAATTTTTTACAACAAACTTCCGAAAGTACAATTACAGGTTTGGAAGTAAGGGAAAAAAGATTTTCGTGGCAAACCATAATAAAACTTAAAATTATTATAACTTTTTGACAATTTCTTCAAGACAAATTTTTACGTGCGCATAATTTAAACCGCCCTGCATGTAAGCGACATACGGTGCGCGCATTGGACCGTCTGCTGAAAGTTCTATGGTCGAACCTTCTACAAATGTTCCACCTGCCATAATAACTTTATCTTCATATCCCGGAATATATTCAGGAATTGGTGTTACATACCCGTTCACCGGTGAAAGAGATTGAATTGTCCTACAAAATTCTTCTAATGGTTCAGGTGCACCAAATATAATATTTTGAATTATGTCAGTTCTCTTTTCATAATATTTAGGGCTGGAGTCAAAGCCTATATCTTCAAATACTTTTGCTGCCAATATAGCGCCCTTAATGGCTTCTGAAACAATAGACGGAGCCATAAACAAACCTTGAAAAATTAATCTGTGCTGATTAAACATTGCACCGCCTTCAGAACCAATTCCCGGGGCTGTTAAACGGTTGGCAGAACGTTCTACAAGAAGTTCTTTACCTGCTATATATCCGCCTGCTTCAACAATACCACCGCCTGCGTTCTTAATCAAAGAACCTGCCATCAAATCAGCACCAACTTCTAACGGTTCTTTTGTATCCGCAAATTCACCGTAACAATTATCTACAAAGCAGATACAATTTGGATTTTTTAACTTAACTACCTTACAAATCTTTTCAATAGTTTCCATAGATAAAGATTTACGTGTCGAATAACCTTTAGAACGTTGAATCAATACCATTGTAGTTGTTTCATCAACCATTTCTTCAAGTTTTTCAAAATCAATATCCATTCCGTTAATAAGCGGAACTTCATCATACAAAACACCGTTACCGATTAGAGATGAACGTTTTGTTTCTTCATCTCCCGCTGTTCCGATAACTTCTTGCATAGTATCATAAGGAGCACCTGCAACGGAAATCAACTTGTCACCGTATTTTAGGTTGCCAAATAAAGCGCAAGCAAGCGTGTGTGTGCCTGACGCAAAATGTATTCTTACCAAAGCTTTTTCCGCACCAAAAACTTGTGCAAAAACTTTATCTAAAACTTCACGTCCCAAATCATCATGCCCGTAGCCTGAAACCGTATAAAAATGCTCAGGCGCAACCTTATTATCAAAAAACGCTTTCAAGACTTTTCTTTGATTAAAATCTCTAATATCGTTTACGCGTTCAAATTCTTTTTCTAATAACTTTTCAGCTTGTTTAAAATCATAATTCATAATAAGAAAATCATATTGCAAGCAAAATAGAGAGTCAACGGCTTGCTTAATGCTTTTCCAAATATAAATGTTTTCCTCCAAAAAGTGTAAAGTTTTGTAAATTTTCATCCAAAAACCCTAAAGTTTTTTAAATATATGCCGTAAATAATAAGGTAATATATTTTTATGCAAAGAGGAGTAGAAATGGATACGCAAAAATTTAATTCACCGGATGATGGAATGAAGTCTTTTAAAATCAATTCAAAAAATACATTTTCTGAAAATGATTATTCTTTAAACGCTTCATATAACCAATATGAAATACAACAAAAATTTGACAGCAATAAATCCGAAAAATTGAATGAATTCAAAGAACGCCTCAAACAATTTGAAAAAATCGACACATTAGAAGAAGCGATTCAATTAGCACAAAAAATCTTACCTGTAAGAAATGAAATTACAAGATTTAATGTTGGTGATAGCAAATGCACTATTATTAATAGAAAAAATAACTTTAGAATTTCTTTGGATACAGCGGAAGAATTTATCAGTTATGACTTTGTATAAAACAATTTAATTAAGCACTGAAATAGAGGTAACAATAATGAGTATTAGAAATAACTGTCGTAAATTATTCATTCAATGGAACACAAGAATTGAAAACGATACAAAAAAAACACAAATTGACAATATCACTAACAAGTTTGCAAATGGTGAAATTGACTACAACAATTGTATTTCTCAGTTGGCAGCTTTAGGTGTAACTGCAACTGCACTTTCAGAATCAAGCATAAGATTTAGTTATAAAAATAAAACTTATACTATTACACAAAAAAATGCAACAACCAGCACACCTACTTATACGTTATCTCAACTTCAGAACTCATATAAATTTTCAGATGAGATTATTAATAAATATTTCAAAAAACAAAATGTTTCCACTTCAGGAGCTGCTGGTGCCAAACAAAACTCCGGCAATATCGATAGGTACGTTGTAAATACCTCTTCCGGTTGCAAAACAATATCTGATGTAGAAGAAATTGCAGCAAAACAATATCAAAAAGACATGGTTTTGACAAACTTTTTGAACGACATGAATAAACAAACAAACTCAGTTTCTAATATGCAAAAAGCTAGTGATGGCAAAGGAATAACAAAAGATAATTACAAAGATTATGTCAATGAAATTACAGCAACTCTTGGCACTGATACAGATGCAGCAAAGCAAAAAGCATTGGATAAGTTAATCAAAGACTACACTCAAGGTAATATTGCATTCACGATGATGAGTACTCTTTTTGTAGCAATCGGCATTACAGATGCCAAAGCTATTACAAAAGGAAGTGGCACCAAAACCAGCGTCGCTTTTGAATTTAGTTTTAACGGCAAATCTTATAAAATGAGTTGCAATCTATTTGCCTCTTTATCCGGTACCGACAAAAAAACAGTAAACACATATTCTGCAAATGAACTTAAAAACATTGGAGCTACCTCAGAACAAATAGATAAATACTTTGAAAGTATTTCATCAATTGATGGTAAATCAAACACATATAAATTAAGAAGTGGTAAAACTTATACTGCTTTTTTAAAAGAAGTAAATACAAATCCTAAAAATGGTGACTACACAACAACTAATAGTGCAGGAAACACTGTCGTTACTACTTACAAAGACAATGTAAAAACTAAAGAAGTTGAATATGATAAAAATGGCAAGGTTGCAAAAGAAACCATTTATAACAAAGATGGCAGTAAAGTTGTAACAGAGTTTGCGAATGGGGTTAAATCAAAAGTTACGACTTATGATAAAAATGGCAAGGTTACTAAGACAGATAAATACGATAAAAATGGTAATTTAATCAAAAATGGTGACTATACGACTACAAATAATGCCGGTAATAAAGTTGTAACTACTTACAAAGACGGCGTAAAAACAAAAGAAGTTGAATACGATAAAAACAATAAAGTTTTAAGCGAAACAGTTTATAATTCTAATGGAACAAAAACTGTTACAGCATATTCTGATGGCGTTAAATCAAAAGTTACTACTTATGATAAAAACGGAAAGGAAACGAAATCCGAAAATTACGATAAGAATGGTAATTTAATTCAAGATGGAGAAGTTAAAACTACAAATGCCAAAGGTAATAAAGTGTACACTACTTACAAAAATGGTGTAGCTATCAAAGAAACAGAATATGATAAACAAACAGGAAATTTAATCAGTGCAACAACTTTCAAAGCAGATGGTAGTAAAACTGTTAAGGAGTATTCTGATAGGTCAGGAGAGTATTATACCGTTTCAAATTACAACAAAGAGGGCAAAATAACTGATTCTAAAAGTATGCGCATAAACTACGTAATGGCAGAAGCAGTTTATACTTACAATAAAAATGGAGAATTAGAAACGAAAACAGCTACTCAGTATGGTGGCAGTGGCTACAGAGATAAAATATCTACAACTATAACTGATAAAAATGGCAACAAAATATCAGAAACTCAGTATGATATATTCTGGACAAATCCTCTAACCGGTCATAAAACTAGTAGTTCTGTAAATGTTACAACATCTTATGACGGTACAAAAAAAACAGTATCTGTCGTATACAAAAACAACGGTAAGAAAGATACAGAAATCACAACGGATTCTGCTAATAATACAACAACTGTTGTAGATTATTCTTCTAAAGGTATTAAAACATCTAGCGTGACAACAGATGCTAACAAAAATGTTTTAGAAGAAATCAAATATGATTCTACAGGTAAACTAAGTTCAAAAGTATCTTATGAATACCAAAACGGTAAATTAAAAACTCGAATTGAATACGACAAGAATGGTAATGCTAAAACTAAAACCGTTTATGAATATTCAGATAATACTATAAAAACCAAAGTATACGATGCGAATGGAAACTTAACATCAAATACTGAAACAACTAAATCATTAGACAAAAATAATAGAGAAGTTCTAAAAACTAAAACATACAACTCAAATAATAAATATGTTTCGACAACAAATAGTTATTGGAGCAGTGATGGTGAATATCGCTACGAAGATATTTATAATACAAAAGACAACGGATTAATATCAAGCCGTAAAGTTTATAATAAAAAAGGCGATGTTAAAAATTCATATACCTATACTTACAAAGATGTTGTTGACAATAAAAACTACACAAGAATAACTAATGGAAATATCACCACTACTGTTAAAAATGGTATAACAACAAAGCAAGTAACTAAGAAATCAAACGGCGATATTTATACAGAACTCTTTGATGAAAAAACAGGAAAACACACTAAGAGCTTCTATTATACAAAATCTACAGGAGCTGTTAAAACAACTGAATATAATTCAAAAGGACAAAAATTGTCAGATGCAAAAAATAGAATTCCGAAATCAGATGCAATTGCCGGTGAAACTACAAAAATATATGAAGCCATTGCAAATGTTGATGGTCGAATGTACTTAGGTGTTTCTAACCTTTATGCTATTAAAAAAGGTGGCGCAGGTGACATCTCTATCAAATTATTGCGAATGGCTGCTAAAAATTATAACTCAACACCGTCCGGTGCTACAAAGTTGAATAGTGTTTCACAAGTAGATAGCAAGTATAGAAAATACGTAAGTAATGCTATCAATAATACATTAGGTTATCTTGGATATGATTCAAGCATAGTAAAAGGTTACCTATTCTCTAACACATCTGATATTGCAAAAGCTATGGCAAAAGATTCTGACCTAAAAAATTATGTCAAGAAAAACATAAAAGCACTGGTAAACGGTCAAGACGTTAAAAATCTCTGCTTAGAATTCAAATCCAACAAAGATTTGTACAATTCGTTCCATAATACAACGGTTGTTGACTCAAGCTTAAGTGGTACAAAATTGACATTAACCGTTATGGATATTTATGATTTCAATCCTAATGCCAAAGGCGATAGTAACAGTGCAAAACTTAACAGAATTGCATCAGCTGCGATGAAAGACGGAGAAATCAAACCTTATTACACATTGACAAAGGTTACAATTGATTTAACTTCATTAGGCTTCACCGCTAAACAAATTCAAGCAATGAAATCATAAAAATAAATAACATTAACTAAGAAACAAGCAGTGCAAGTATGCGCTGCTTGTTTTAATATATCAAGTTCGGCAATTAAAATTTTTCTTAACCAATGTTATTTTAGAGTATGAAAAAATTTGTATTGTTATTTTTAGTTGCAATAATTCCCGTACTCGCTTTTGACGTTTACATGCCGGACGAATACAATTTTAAAGACCATGGCGATAAGCTTTTATTTGTAATAGATTACTCAAACAGCATGGGTGAATATTTGGAACACAAAACAAAAGTTAATCAAGTCAAAGAAATAATGACACAGATTTTGCCCCAAATTTCACCCGATACAAAAATAGGTTTAAGGGTTTATGGTCACACCTGCAACCTCATTGCTTACAACGCTTGCAGAAGTTCTGAGCTTGTAACACCACTGGGTTTCTCTAATTCAGCTAATATTTTATCAGAAATGTCACACCTTCGTCCGAGAGGCATGACACCGATTACATATTCTCTCAAGCAAGCAGTGAACAAAGATTTGCAAGGATATGACGGAATAAAACACATAATTCTTCTAACTGACGGTGGAGAAAATTGTGACGAAAGCCCTTGTGATTATTCAATTGAATTGGTTAAAAAGCGAAAGGATATAAAAATCGACGTCATAGCTTTTAATGTTCCCGATGACGACGATTTGGCACAACTTAAATGCACGGCAGATGTAACCGGCGGACGCTTTAGCGAAGCCGATACAAAAGCAGAGTTATTCCATACAATGGAAAAATTGGTTTTACCGCATAAAAGCGTAGAAGCGACGATTTATAATAAATAGCTTTTTGATAGAATTGAGTTCTAAAAAGCCCTCTCCCTATAAAGAGAGGGAATACACTTGTGCTTTTTGAACGACATTAGCGCGTCCCCTCTCCTCGGGGGAGGGCTAGGGTGGGGGCTTTTCACATACCTGTTCAACAAAAACTTTTTAAATGGAACTTTTTTTATTTTTTCTCGTCTTAACAATTAGAATAGCAAGAGGAGATGTGAAGATGAGTAGAGCATTAAATAATTTAGAATTTATTAATACAGTTTCAGCCGAAACAGAAATCCCCAAAACGTTTAGTTCGATTGTCAATAACGATGATATTTTACAAATGTACTTAAAAGAAATCGGCAAAAAGAAAATGCTTACAAAAACAGAAGAAATTGAGCTTGGGCGAAAAATTCAAGAAGGAAACCCGCAAGAAAAAGAGCAAGCAAAAAAAGAACTTGTACAGGCCAATTTAAGATTAGTAGTAAGTATTGCTAAAAAATACATCGGACAAGGCGTTTTGTTTATGGATTTGGTTCAGGAAGGTTCATTGGGATTAATTAAAGCCGCAGAAAAATTTGATTACAAAAAGAATTTTAAGTTTTCGACTTATGCGACTTGGTGGATTAAACAAACGATTATCAGAGCAATTTCGAACCATTCAAGAACAATTCGAATTCCTGTTCACATGTTAGAAAAAATCCGCAAATACAAACGCGCCTGTTCGTTAGTATCTGTGAGCAATAATATGGAAAGTGATGAAGAAACAATTTCAAAATTATCCGGTTTGGATTTTAAAAAAATCAATGAAGTTAAAAGTGCATTAAAAAAAGAACCGGTAAGCCTTGATACTTATGTTACGGATGATTTGTGCATCCAAGATTATGTTGAAGATACTTCCTATTCTTCACCGGAAAACAATGCGCAAAAATCATTACAACAAAAAGATATTATGCAATTACTTAAAACACTTGATAAACGAGAAGAAGAAATCATCAAAAAACGTTTTGGAATTGATAACAATGAGCCTAAAACATTAGAACAAATCGGAAATTCTCTAGGCTTTTCCAAAGAAAGAATCAGGCAACTAGAAAATTTGGCAATACAGAAGTTGAGGAAAGTTGAGCGAGTAGAAGATTTAAAAACTTATTTAGAAGGATAAAAAAAATGTCGGGAAATTTCACCCGACTTTTGCTTTAATTAAAATATCTACACCTATTTTTTCTACACTATAAATGTTTAAATTTTTGGCTTCACATATTTTATCTATCTTTTCACCATTAAAACAGCTTTTTCCGTTGTTATCGTTTAAAATTTTTGGCGCAATAAACTGATAAATCTCGTCAATCAAACCATCTTTTAACATAGAGCCGGCAAGTGTTCCGCCACATTCTACAAACACAGTGTAAACACCCTTTTTGTACAGTTCTTTTAACACAGCCTCGATATCTAAGCGCTCATTTTTTAAAGGTGTATTATTTTTTGTAGCAATAAAAATTTCACCTTGTTTAAAAATTTGCGAATTTTTATCAATTCTTCCATTCTTGTCCAAAATACATTTGAACTTATGTTCCATCGTCGGATTATCAGCAATAACTGTGTTTGAGCTTGTCATAATGCAGTCAAATTTTTTGCGCATTTCATAAACTTTTTTACGAGCATCAGAAGAGGTTATCCATTTAGAATCACCATTATGTGTTGAAATTTTACCATCCATTGTTGTTGCTGTTTTCAAAACAACATAAGGCATTTTTTGTGTCATATTTTTGATAAAAACTCTATTTAAAAATATTGCTTCTTCTTCTAAAACATAATCAACTTCAACTCCTGCGCGTTTTAGTTTTGTTATTCCATCAACTTTTGGATTAACATCCTTCATCCCGATAACAACTCTTTTGAGTTTTCTCTCAATAACTAAATCTACACAAGGCGGAGTCTTGCCATAATGTGAACATGGCTCTAAATTTACATACAAAGTTCCGCCTTCTGCTTCATTATTTTTGAGTTTTAACAAAGCGTCACGCTCTGCGTGATTTTGACCGTATTTTTTGTGGTAACCTTTTGATACTATATTTCCTGATTTATCGAGTACGACACAACCAACCATCGGATTAGGTGCAACTTTGCCCAAACCCTTTTTTGCAAGTGCAAAACACATACGCATATATTTTTCATCAAGATTTTTCATAGCCTAAGTATAGCGCAAAATTTACTTGCGAAAAAGATTTGAAGAATATAAAATAAAGTTATTAGTTATTTATTTCCTCGCCCCTGGAAGGAGAGGGAGCAATCGTTGGCGAGCTTTGTGAGCCTTACGAGTGCGGGTGAGGGGTAATACAACATAATGAGGTTAAAATGTCCGAAAGATTTGTAGAAGTTTATGCAGGTGCTTATGCGAGCGGAAAATCCGAAACAGCGTTAAATAGAGCAAGACAATTTGCGATCGCTCAAAAACCAATTACTCTTGTAGATTTAGATTCTGTTGAGCCTGCTTATACACTGCGTCCTATAGCGAAAGAACTTGAAGCAATGGGGATAAATGTTGTTACTCAGCCTGACAATTTTGGTTTAGGTGAGGCTGCGAGTTATGTAACCTCTGCACAAATTAACTGCTTAAATAATGAAGGCGATATTATTATAGATGTTGGCTATGGTGCGGGCGGTTTAGACATTTTGGACATTATAAACAATATTGGTGAAGAAAAAAATCTTAAGATTTACCTTGTTGTAAATACGGCGAAATTTGAAACTTCTACTGTTGAAAATATTATTGAGTATGTAACTTTTTCGGAGGGTTTAGAAAAAAGACCTTGGAAAAAGTTTACGGGTGTAATTTCTAACACGCATTTTGGTGATGAAACAACAAAAGAAGATATAATAAACGGTTATAACAAATTGAAAAAAGCTTGTGAAATAATTAATTTGCCTATTGTTGCAATTGGTGTAGATGAAAAACTTGCACTTGATTTTGATACAAAATATGACAATGTGGATATTTGGATATACAAACGCATGATGCCAAAGGCGTTTTGGTAGATTATAGAATTTGTACCCATCCCGTATTCATGCTAAAATAAATAATAAGAGGTGTGAATGAAGAGAATTTTGGTGACTGGTGGAGCAGGTTTTATCGGCTCAAATTTATGTAAAAGATTGTTAGACGAAAACAATGATGTAATATGTTTAGATAATTTTTTTACTGGTTCTAAAGATAATATTAGAAAATTTATTGGTAATAGCCATTTTGAACTTGTACGCCATGATGTTACTAAAGAATATTTTGCAGAAGTCGATCAAATTTATAATTTAGCTTGTCCTGCGAGTCCACCGCACTACCAATATGACGCAATAAAAACAATTAAAACTTCCGTTCTTGGTATTATAAATATGCTTGAACTTGCCAAAGAATGTAAAGCTTCTATATTACAGGCTTCAACTAGCGAAGTTTATGGCGACCCTAAAGTGCATCCACAGACCGAAGATTATTGGGGAAACGTTAATCCAATCGGCATAAGAAGCTGTTATGACGAAGGTAAGCGTTGTGCTGAAACCTTGATGATGGACTATCACAGGCAAATGGGAATTGATACTAAAATCGTAAGAATTTTTAATACTTATGGACCGAATATGGCGCAAAACGATGGACGAGTTGTGTCTAACTTTATTTTACAAGCACTAAAAAATGAAAACATAACCATATATGGTGACGGTAGTCAAACTCGTTCATTCTGCTACGTTGATGATTTAGTGGAAGGTTTGATTAGAATGATGAACTCTAATCTTTGTGGACCTGTTAATTTAGGTAATCCATCAGAACGTACTATTTTAGATTTTGCAAAACTTATTATAGAATTAACGAATTCAAAATCACAAATTATATACAAACCGTTGCCATCAGACGATCCAACGCAAAGACAACCGAACATCAGTCTTGCTCAAAAAGAACTCGACTGGCAACCAGCCGTTGATATCATCGAAGGTTTGACCAAAACAATTAGTTATTTCAAATCGCAGTTAGCAGGTTAAAGAAATTATTTTTGCTTACTGAGATTTGTATACATTTGGTCAATCTCTTTCCCTATTTGGGTAAGGTCATAACCATCGGATACTGACATGCCGGAAATTAATTTTGCGGCTAAATTTTTATCATCAGAAGCAGAACGCATATCGGTTGGATTTTGCAAAAATGCTATGCCCAATGCATCAGCCGGACGGACTCCACCTTGATCATCAACCTCAAACCTAAATTTATCGGGTTTACTACAGCTACTGCTATAAATACAGTTTACACCTTTATCACCGTTGATATCTACCCAAACTAAATAATGTGTAATTGATTTACCTGATGAATTTATCAGATATTCACAAAAAGTCCATCTTAGACCATCTGTTGTATCAAAATATGTATAGTTATCACTAAATCCACCAACCCAGTATGGACCTGCTGTATTCAGTTTTGTGAACATTATAAGCGGAAATTTTCTGTTCCATTCACAAGCCCAAACGGTACCTTTTTTATCTTTTAAATTGTTGTATGGAGCTATATCAACTGTATCCCAATTATTTAATCCTTCTGCGGAAACATTTCCGTTATTATCGTATTGTGTCCAATATAAGCTAGGATCATTGATAATATCACTTGTTAAATTTGTTAAAGCATTATAAGCTTTCATATATGTAGTTTTAGTTTTACTAGGTTGGGTTCCAAGCAAACCAGGCATCGTCAATGCTGCAATTACACCAATTATGGTCAAACTTATTAATGTTTCTGCTAATGTAAAACCTTTTTTAAACATCAAAATCCTCGCTTCTTATTCTATATTTTCATTATATCATATTTTTTTGAAAATATAAGATAGTTTATCGCATATTTTCAAAATAAATGTTTTCAAACAAGAAGTTGCTATTTACCTAAAGTTACTGAATCTCAGGGCTTCGCCCTTGAGGGCTTTACTGTCCAAATAAAAGTATAGTTACAGACTCAAAATAATAGTTAATGAAAAGCTGGATTGCCACGGGCAAATCGCCTTCGCAATAACGGCACACTTGAAAGTCTGACGCCCGGTCATTGCGAGGAACAGCGATTTTTATAATAGCTGAGTTGGGAAAAGCATAAGCGGTTCCCACCTTTTAATACAATATGCAGGTTGAACTTTCTGCCAAAAAAAATAAATATTTAGTTTTATTACTGATATTGGCTAATAATAATTGCTTATGGTATTATAAACATACGGGAGAGAAGTATGCGAAGCGATAAAAATACCAAT
>OIYY01000522.1_pt1 | contig 26610 bp, 21 predicted proteins | sample 1588341 | NCBI WGS metagenome assembly OIYY01 (sample SAMN03283287) | human gut metagenome | biome: human-associated habitat; material: feces | host: Homo sapiens | place: Peru | collected 2012 | reverse complement strand
GTACAGATGGATGTGCCGTATGCACTCAGCAATTCACTCGGTTTTGGCGGACACAATGCAAGTATTCTGCTGAAAAAATACAGTGAATAACAGGGAGGAAATTATGTCCGTTTTAACAACGAAACAGATTATGGAGATCATTCCGCACCGCCAGCCATTTTTGCTGATTGATACAGTGGAAGAATTAGAGTCCGGCGTGCGTGCAGTTGCAAAAAAATGTGTCAGTTATAATGAGCCATTCTTTGGCGGACATTTTCCGAATGAACCGGTCATGCCGGGTGTGCTGATCATTGAGGCGCTGGCACAGACCGGAGCGGTTGCAATTCTTTCGGTGGAAGAAAACCGTGGAAAAACGGCATATTTTGCGGGAATCAATTCAGCAAAGTTTAAACGGAAAGTAGTGCCGGGTGATGTTTTGACATTAGAAACGGAGATCATAAAACAAAAAGGCCCGATTGGTGTCGGCCGCGCCACGGCGAAGGTGGATGGCAGTATTGCATGCATCGCGGAACTCACATTTGCGATCAGTTGAAGTTAAGAGAGTTTGGAACAGCATAGGTTTGATAAATCACTGTAAACAGGCAAAAAGGGGAAACTATGGCAGCATTTTTTTTGAAGAAGAAAAAAGAAGTAACAGAGACGGTGGAAGAACCACAGAAAACGGCAGAGACAGCAAAAAAGACGCAGAGACAGTTAATACAGAGCCGCCGGCAACGATCGTCTGTCCGGCATGTGGCAGGGAGATCAATAAGAAAACCGCGGAAAAAAATAAATATGTCTGTTATGAGTGCGGCAATTATTTCCGCGTCCGCACCAAAAACAGGATCCGCATGGTTGCGGATAAGGATACTTTTGAGCCGTGGTTTGAGGAATTAGAGTCAAAAAATCCATTGGATTTTCCTGGGTATCCGGAAAAAATCAAGGCCGCACAGGAAAAAACAGGATTGCATGAGGCTGTCACAGTCGGAAAATGTAAGGTCTATGGTCTTGATACGGTGATCGGTGTGTGTGATGCCCGGTTTATGATGAGCAGTATGGGGCATGTTGTGGGAGAAAAAATTGCACTTGCCGTAGAGCGTGCAACAGAACTTTCTCTTCCGGTCATTTTATTCTGCTGTTCCGGTGGTGCAAGAATGCAGGAGGGAATCGTTTCCCTGATGCAGATGGCGAAGACGGCGGCTGCATTAAAGAAACATTCCGAGGCAGGACTTTTATATGTGCCGGTGTTAACGGATCCTACGACCGGAGGTGTGACGGCAAGTTTTGCGATGTTAGGAGATATTATCCTTGCAGAGCCGGGGGCACTGATTGGATTTGCAGGACCACGTGTCATTGAGCAGACGATCGGTGAAAAACTGCCGGAGGGATTCCAGAGAGCAGAGTTCCAGTTAGAGCATGGTTTTGTGGATGCCATTGTAGAACGGAAGGATTTAAAGAAACGTCTGTATGAAATCCTTCGTATGCATAAAGTAAGTGGATATGCCAAATTTGATCCGGCAACTGAAGTAGACGGAAGACCGACAGAGCTGATGCGGGAACGCGCTTACAATACAAAAGAAAAGAGTGCCTGGGAAAAGGTTAAGATGGCGCGTAAGGTAGACCGTCTGTCAGCAGAGGATTATATCAACAGTATCTTTACCAAATTCATAGAATTTCATGGAGACCGTTATTACAGGGATGACCCGGCAATTGTGGGCGGTATCGCATACCTTGACGGACAGCCGGTTACGGTAATCGGAATCCAGAAGGGAAAGGACATGAAGGACTGCATGCGTCATAATTACGGAATGCCATCTCCGGAAGGATACCGTAAAGCAATCCGCCTGATGAAGCAGGCGGAAAAGTTCCATCGTCCGGTTATTACCTTTGTTAATACAGCCGGAGCATTCTGCGGTATGGAAGCAGAGGAAGGCGGACAGGGAGAAGCTATTGCAAGAAATCTTTATGAAATGTCAGGATTGAAAGTTCCGGTTATTACCTTTATGATAGGAGAAGGCGGAAGCGGCGGTGCATTGGCACTGGCAGTTGGAAATGAAGTCTGCATGATGGAGAATGCAACTTATTCCGTACTTTCTCCGGAAGGCTTTGCATCTATTCTCTGGAAGGATGGCAAGCGTGCCAAAGAAGCAGCAGAAGTAATGAAGATAACAGCAAAGGATCTTTTGGAACTTGGCATTATCGAGAAAATCATACCTGAGTATGGTGGAGCAGATGATGAGGCATTGAGTTCCATTGCAGTTTATATGCATAAATGTATCCGCGAATTTTTAGAATCATATGAAGGAAAAAGCGGAGAAGAGATTGCAAAAGCACGTTATGAACGTTTCCGTAAATTTTAAAGGAGCAGAGCATGAACATTCGAATATGTGGAACTGGAAGCGCGTTACCGGAAAGAAAAATTACCAATGACGATTTAAGTCAGATTATGGATACTTCCGATGAATGGATTTCCAGCAGAACAGGAATAAAAACAAGACACCTTGCAACGGAAGAGACAACAACATCACTTGCCACAGAAGCTGCAAAAAAAGCACTTGCAGATGCAGACATGAAGCCGGAAGAAGTGGAACTTATCATTGCAGCGACGGTAACACCGGATCATCTTGTGCCGACACTTTCCTGTGAAGTGCAACGGGAAATCGGAGCAGTGAATGCCGTAGCCTTTGACCTTGGTGCAGCATGTTCCGGATTCTTATTTGCATTGAGTACAGCACAGGCATATATTGCCAGTGGCAGATTTAAAAATGCACTCTTAATCGGAGCAGAAGTACTTTCTAAAATTATGGACTGGAATGACCGCAGTACCTGTGTCCTTTTTGGAGATGGCGCAGGAGCAGCGGTAGTCCGGGCAGACGAAGAAAATATCTGCCATGTGGTGCAGGGCTCAGACGGTGCGAAGGGACTGGTACTGGCATGTGAGAACCGTCCGGTCAATAATCCATATCATAAGATGGAAAGTCCTCTGGGTTATGTAAGCATGAATGGACAGGAGGTTTATAAATTTGCTGTCCGCACGGTTCCGGCAACCATTACAAAGGTGCTGGAAGAGGCAGATTTAAAGGCAGAGGAAATTTCGCTTTTCGTATTACATCAGGCAAACTTAAGAATTATTGAGGCGGTAGCAAAACGATTGAAACAACCGATGGAAAAATTCCCGGTAAATCTGACGGAATGTGGCAATATTTCAGCAGCAAGTGTGCCGATTTTGCTTGATAATATCAACCGGCGTGGTATGATACATAGAGGAGATAAAGTTGTACTGGCTGGTTTCGGCGGCGGACTCACATGGGGCGCAGCGGTACTGACCTGGTAAAAGGAGATTAAGAATGAATGCGGATAAAACCTTAAATGACATTCTGGTAAAGCTGTTTAATGATTTGATGGAAATTGAGGAGAAATGCTTAATCTCCGGAGAATTCATGAACATTTCCGGAAATGATATGCATATTATTGAAGCAATTGGTCTGGATGAACCAAAGCGGATGTCGGAAGTGGCGGCGAAGATGAATGTTACAACAGGAACCCTGACAAAAGCAATTGAAGCACTGGAACAGAAAGGTTATGTAAACCGTTGCAGAAATGACAGGGATAAAAGGGTGGTCCGTGTATCGCTCACTGATTCCGGAGTCCGGGCATATGAGCATCATGCACGTTTTCACAGCAATATGATACATGATATCAAGGAGAGCCTGACTGACCAGGAGAGTGAGATTCTGATTGGAACACTGGGAAAACTGGTGAAGTTCTTCCAGAAGAAATATGAACCATATCTGAAAAATAAAAAATAGTATATTTATACAAAAAAAGAAGTGGAAAAGGGAAATAAAAAACTGTTTTCTACTTCTTTTTAATTATAAAAATGAATTTTTTTGGTACAAAACTTGCAAAAAAGAAGAAAAAGTACACAAAAGTATAAAGTTTTTGGCACAAATATGAAAAAAACGTTGCGAAAAAATTCATTTCATACTAAAATAGTAGTGTTGATGTATATATAATACTCAAATTAATATGTAAAGGAGATATAATATGAGCTACGTTGATGAAGTATTAGAAAGAGTAAAAGCAAAAAACGCTTCTGAGCCAGAATTCCTTCAGGCAGTAGAAGAAGTACTGGAGTCTTTAAGACCGGTAATCGAAGCAAATGAGGAGAAATATCGTAAAGAAGCATTACTTGAGAGAATAACCGAGCCGGATAGACAGCTTAAATTCCGTGTACCTTGGGTAGATGACAAGGGACAGGTTCAGGTTAATACAGGATACAGAGTACAGTTCAACAATTCTATTGGACCGTACAAGGGAGGTCTTCGTCTCCATCCTTCCGTAAATATCGGAATCATCAAATTCTTAGGATTTGAGCAGGTATTTAAAAACTCTTTAACAGGACTTCCAATCGGCGGTGGTAAAGGTGGTTCTGACTTTGATCCTAAGGGAAAATCAGACCGTGAAGTAATGGCATTCTGCCAGAGCTTTATGACCGAGCTTTGCAAATATATTGGCGCTGACGTTGACGTTCCGGCAGGAGATATCGGAACAGGCGCAAGAGAAATCGGATACATGTTTGGACAGTATAAGAGAATCCGTGGAATGTACGAAGGTGTTCTGACAGGTAAGGGACTTACCTATGGTGGATCTTTAGCTCGTACAGAAGCTACCGGATATGGTCTTTTATACATTACAGAAGAATTAATGAAATGCCATGGTGAATCTATGGAAGGTAAGACAGTTGTTGTATCTGGTGCTGGTAACGTTGCAATCTACGCTATCCAGAAAGCACAGCAGATGGGTGCAAAAGTTGTTACCTGTTCTGATTCTACCGGATGGATTTATGATCCGGAAGGAATCGATGTTGCATTATTAAAAGAAGTAAAAGAAGTAAAACGTGCTCGTCTTACCGAGTATGCTGCTGCAAGAAAGAGCGCAGAATATCATGAAGGCCGTGGCGTATGGCAGATTAAATGTGATATCGCTCTTCCATGTGCTACACAGAACGAGCTTCTTATCGATGATGCAAAACAGTTAGTAGCAAATGGATGTAAAGCAGTTTGTGAAGGTGCTAACATGCCTACAACCTTAGATGCAACCAAATACTTACAGGATAACGGAGTATGGTTCATCTGTGGTAAAGCTTCTAACGCAGGTGGAGTTGCAACTTCTGCATTAGAGATGAGCCAGAACTCAGAGCGTTTAAGCTGGACATTCGAAGAAGTAGATGCTAAGTTAAAACAGATTATGGTAAATATCTATCATAACATTGATGATGCTGCAAAACGTTACAACATGGAAGGTAACTATGTGGCAGGAGCTAACATCGCAGGCTTCGAAAAAGTAGCTGAGGCTATGCTTGCTCAGGGCGTTTGCTAGGCATTGAACACTTAGAGAACGCGAGCCATAGGCGAAGCGTGAACTTAGTGTGAAAGCCCATCCTGAGACTTGATGAAAACGAGTCGCAGACGAAGTTTGAATCCTAGCCGAGTGGATGTCATTGAATACTTAGATAACGCAGATGTCATTGAACACATAGAAAACATCCCCGAAACGTTATGTTTCGGGGACTTTTTAATTTACACGAGAAACTCACAAAGCATTTCCGGTGGAATTTCTTTCCTGTTTGGAGTATAATAGAACGAACAACGGGAAGGAAAGAGACCGGAGGCAATTTAGATGCAGAAAAAAGAAAGAAATGAAGAATTAGAATATATAGATGACTTTGAGAATATCGAAGAACCGGAAGAGTCAGAGGACAACCGGGAAGAATTAGAAGAACCAGAAGAGGAATATTCAGAAGGCGGCAGACGCAGGAAGAAAGGAAGAAAATCCGATACAAAGAATGCAGCTTCTGTGGCAGGGGAATTTCTAAGCTGGGTAATTACGATTGTAGCAGCGGTGCTGATTGCTATGTTTTTAAATCGTTTTGTGTTAATTAATGCAGAGATTCCATCCGGTTCCATGGAAAATACAATCATGACCGGAGATAAGCTGATTGGATTCCGATGGTCATATCTGTTTTCCGGACCGGAGCGGGGAGACATCATTATCTTTAAGTTTCCGGATGATGAGAGCCAGAACTATGTAAAACGTGTCATTGGCTGTCCGGGTGATACGGTAAAGATAGAAGATGGCAAAGTATATGTCAACGGAGAACTCTTAGAGGAGGATTATCTCAAAGAGACATGGACGGTAGCTACAGGACCGTATACCTTTGAAGTGCCGGAGGACAGCTATTTTGTAATGGGAGATAACCGGAATAACTCCTATGATGGAAGATACTGGACCAATACCTATGTGAAGAAAGGTAAAATACTTGGAAAAGCGATTTTCCGGTATTGGCCACTGAAGAATTTTAAAATATTGAATTAGTGCGGAACAAATAAGGGAGCAAAAGGAGAAGATTTATGATAACATTATTAGCCCGGATATTTATCCGGGAAGATGACAAGCCGGAGAAGGTACGGCTTGCCTACGGTACTTTATGTGGTATTGTAGGTATTTTGCTAAATGTATTATTATTTACAGGAAAATTTATTGCGGGAACCATCAGTAAATCCATTGCAATTACAGCGGACGCATTTAATAACCTGTCGGATGCCGGCTCATCCATTGTAACATTGCTGGGCTTTAAACTGGGAGCGGCAAAGCCGGATCCGGAGCACCCATTCGGACATGGAAGAATGGAATACGTTTCCGGGCTTGTGGTTGCTGCAGTTATTTTAATTATGGCAGTGGAACTGATACAGGATTCCATCAGAAAGATTCTTCATCCGGAAGCAACGGAATGCTCTGCATTAATTATCGTGATTCTGCTGATATCTATTGCTGTAAAGCTGTATATGACCTTCTACAACAGGAGAGTCGCAAAGAAGATTAATTCAGCGGCTATGCGGGCAACTGCCATGGACAGCTTAAGCGACAGCATTACCACATCTGTGGTTTTGATCACCACATTGATTGCAGAATTTACGTCAGTCAATATTGACGGCTACTGTGGTGTGGCGGTAGGACTGTTTATCTTATATGGTGGAATTAATGCAGCGAAGGAGACTTTAAATCCACTGCTGGGACAGCCGCCGGAGGAAGGATTCGTAAAAGAGATAGAACATCTGGTGCTGGAAGAAAAAATGATTATCGGTATTCATGATTTAGTCGTACATGATTATGGACCGGGACGTCTGATGGTATCACTACATGCGGAAGTGCCGGCAGAAATGAATATTCTTGTAATACATGATATGATAGACAATGTAGAAATGAAATTGAAAAGGGAACTGAATTGTGAGGCTGTCATACATATGGACCCGGTGATTACCGGAAGCAAGGAACTGACCGAGATAAAAGAAACGGTTACAGGTATTTTAAAGGATATTGATGAGGTCATTACCATGCATGATTTCCGTATGGTTCAGGGACCGACCCATACCAATCTTATCTTTGATGTAGTGATTCCATTTGGCTACCGTTCCAGTGATGAAGCGGTGTTAAAAGAACTGGAGCATCAGGTAAAAGAAAAGCTGGGCGAACAGTATCATATCGTGGTCAACGTAGACAAAAATTATGTGAAATAAAAGAAATAGCAAAGCCCCGGTGGGAGAATCTGATAGTGAAAGAAGAATTCATCCCATCGGGGCTTTCTGTTTGCACGAGAAACTCGCAAAGCGTGTTTCTCGTCGTTCATTCTTTTAATTCTGCGTCAGTGGAGTATTGACTGCATGCTCTACAGACTGGTCAGTTGCTGTACCGGCACCACTTAAAGAATGTTCAGAGGACTGCTCAGTGGATTTCTCAGTGGTCTGGGTAGAACCTTCTGTATCAGTAGAAGGCTGCTCCGTTTCGGTTGTCGGTTCTTCGGTATCTTCTACATCCGGATCCTCATAGAGGAACTCGTTGGAGCTTCGGAAGATGGTGCTGCTGGAACCTACAATGTTAGCAACAATCGTATCACCGTCTTCAATGTCATCCAGATTAATCTTTAACATGGTGCTTCCTAAGAAGGAAGTGGATACCTTCTCCCCATTGACATAAATTTTCGTCCAAGGAGTAAATCCGGAACCGTAAATACATAACTTATTGTCATCGGATTTCCATACACTGTTAATCGTTACATCATCAATACCCATAACCAGATTACTTGCAGGATATTTATCTGTTCCGTTGTAAGCATAACGTTTTCCATAAAGGAGGTCATACTGTAAATTCTCTAAGTTCTCATCGTAAGAAGCAGAACCCTTCTGGCTCTGGATGTAAGAGAACATGGTTCCCTTGTGGATGTCAAGCTGGTTGGTGATGTTTGCCAATAATTCATAAGCAGCACAATCAGCATCCTGTTTTGGTAAATCAAAGTTGTTCCAGGTAACATATTTGGTTTTGAAAATGTCACCGGATACCATATCATCATCGGTCAGTCCCATAGTAGGAAGGTGATCACCGAAGAATACCACGATGGTCTTTTCATCCCGTTTGGAAAGCTCTTCGGTTAAGTTGCCGATGAATTTATCTACTTCGTGAATCATGTTAATGTAATATTCCCACTGATTGTTAGAAGCCTCATCTGCAGCACCGCTTACTGCAATTTCCGGATTTTCAAGAATCTTTTCAGTAGGGTAATCACCATGTCCCTGTACAGTAATGGTATATACCAGATCTGACTGGTCAGGGGTAGAATCCATAGCCTTTAAGGTTTCACTGATTAAGATGTTGTCGGTTGGCCAGGAACCAAGTGGTGTGTACTCCTGAATGTTCATACACTCTTTACTGGTGAAGCTGTCAAATCCCATCAGGGAGAAAGCATTGGCACGGCTGTAGAAGTTACCACCGTTGTTATGTACAACGTGTGTACTATAGCCGAGACTTCCAAGATCGGAAGCAATACTTTCACAACTGTCGATTTCTTTTAAAGTAGTCTTATATGGGTATTCGCCAGTACCAAAATACTGCATGCTCATACCGGTTAGTACTTCAAATTCAGTATTGGCTGTTCCAGCACCTACAACAGGAACTTTTAAGTAACCGGAAGAATAGTTGTTTAATAAGTTGTGGAAATTTGGAACCGGATCTTCTGAAGTCTGTAAGAACTTAACATCAGAGGGATCTACAAAGGATTCCAGTAAAACAACAATAATATTTGGTGTATCTTCGGCTACTTCGGTAGTTTCTTCCGGAACGGAAGCCCCTATTTTGGCAATACGCTCTTCGGAATAACTGTCCGGTTTACTCATACCACGGTCAACAACGCTGGATGAGAATCCGTAGACAAAACCATAATTTTCATAGCCCTGTGCAATATTTGCAAAATAAGAAGCAACAATATTATTGGACTGTGCTGCCTTGGTAGTTACCGGTAACATCAGAAAGATAACAGCAACCATAAGCGGACTTGCAATCCAGTTGATTTTGCCCTGGTATTTTGGACCTTTGATAAAAAGCCAGATACAGAAAAGCAGGAAAAGACCGACTACGATAATAACGGCGAGTGCTTCACCAAAGGTAAAGTATTTGGTGTTCTGCATGGCAAATAAGTCAGACAGACATTTCAAATCTGTAAAACCAAATGGAGTTACACGTTTGGAAAGAATAACACCGTTGATGGTTCCAAGGAAAATCCAGAAGCCACTGATTAAGAGACGGGCAAGTGCTCTTCTTCGAATCAGATAGACCAGGGATAAACTTGCAAAAATAATAAATGAGTTATAAAGGTAGGCCATGGTGTGTCCTGCAATAAAGGAAAATGCAGAAAGCACATTTCGTCTGGAAATACATTCAATCACCAGAACGAGGAAACAGGACAGCAACAGATGGAATACCAAAGAGTATTTGTTCATAATCACAACTGCACGGTCAAGGTGTGGATGCGGTTTCTTCTCCCGGTTCTTAAAAGTATTTATTTTGTTTTTTAGTTTTAGAAATAAGTTCTTACACTTACTTGAAAAAGAATGTTTTTCTCTCATAATAATGGTTCTCCTCCCAGTAGATTACACACTTTTTACATATAATTTACTTTTGACTGAATAAGGATATATCTATTTAAGAAAAAAAACAACGGTAAATCTCGATAAAAATTTATTAATATTTCATTAAAAAGAATCCAAAATGTATAATAGAAGGGAAAGAAGTTGGCAAAAAAGCCATTTTGTGCTATCCTTTTTTTATAAAAACCAGGTTCACAGAGAGGCAGACAGGTGAATCTGACAGTAAGGTGAGGAAAGAGAAATGCTGGAATTAAAAGACATTAGTTTTCAGGTAAATGATGAAACAGCAGACAAGGAAATATTAAAAAATATCAATCTGAAGATAGAAGACCGGTTTGTGGCAATTACGGGACCAAACGGTGGAGGTAAATCCACTCTGGCGAAGCTGATTGCCGGAATAGTAACACCAACTTCCGGACAGATTTTATTGGATGGAGAGGATATTACAGGACTATCCATTACCGAACGGGCAAGAAAAGGAATCAGCTTTGCGTTTCAGCAGCCGGTAAGATTTAAGGGATTGACCGTAAAGGATTTGATTACACTGGCATCGGGGAAAGATATTTCCATCAGCCAGGCATGTTCCTATCTTTCAGAAGTAGGACTTTGTGCAAAGGATTATATTGACAGGGAGGTAAATGACAGCCTTTCCGGTGGGGAGCTAAAGCGTATCGAAATTGCAATGATAATTGCAAGAGGAACCAAATTATCCATATTTGATGAGCCGGAGGCAGGAATTGACCTTTGGAGTTTTAACAATCTGATTCAGGTATTTGAGAATATGTATCGGAAAATCAATGGCTCGATTCTGATTATTTCACATCAGGAGAGAATCTTAAACATTGCAGACCGGATTATTGTAATTGCAGATGGAGAAGTAAGCGCAGCCGGAAGCAGGGAAGAAGTGCTTCCAAAGCTGTTAGGCAGCAGTGAAGCCTGCTCTACTTTGATGGAAAAATTAGTCTAGGAAAAGGTGAGAAAATGGACAGTATAGAAAAGAATCTTTTAGCAGAGATATCAGATTTGCACAGTGTGCCGGAAGGTGCATATAACATCCGCAACAACGGAAAACTGGAAGCAAGAAATACAACTGCAAATATTGATATCGTAACTAAGAAGGACAAGCCGGGAATTGATATCTATGTAAAACCGGGAACAAAGAATGAGAGTATGCATATTCCGGTTATCTTAAGTGAAAGCGGCTTAAAGGACCTGGTGTATAATGATTTTTATATCGGGGAAGGCGCAGATGTGACAATCATTGCGGGATGCGGTATCCACAACTGTGGAGACCAGACGTCACAGCATGATGGAATACACACCTTTTATATAGGAAAAAATGCAAAAGTAAAATATGTAGAAAAGCATTATGGTGAAGGAGATGGAAATGGAGCCAGAGTCTTAAATCCAACTACCGTGATCCACATGGAAGAAGGTGGATTCATGGATATGGACAGTGTTCAGATTAAAGGAGTAGACTCTACAATCCGTACAACCGAAGCAGACCTTAAAGAAGATGCGTCCCTTGTGATTCATGAACGTATTATGACTCATGGACAGCAGAAGGCAGAGACAGATTTTACGGTAGATTTAAATGGAGCGCATTCCAGTGCAAATGTGGTATCACGTTCGGTAGCAAAGGGAGATTCCCATCAGAAGTTTGTTTCCTATATTCGTGGTAATAATGCATGCAGTGGACATACAGAATGCGATGCCATCATCATGGACAATGGAAAGGTGGAGGCAATTCCGTCTCTTGCAGCGAATGATATCGATGCAGCATTGATTCATGAGGCAGCAATTGGAAAAATAGCAGGAGAACAGCTGATTAAGCTGATGACACTGGGACTGTCTGAAAAAGAGGCAGAGGAGCAGATTGTAAATGGATTTCTGAAATAGGATATGTATGGGGGAATGAAGGGTGCAGGAAAGAACAAACAAGAGAAGAGAAATACCGAAAGAGGCGGAAGAATGGTATAAGATAATATTTGAAACATTATGGCGGGTATGGATATTAAGCGCAGTGGCGGCATTACTGCTGGTTTTCCTTTACCAGCCGACACCGGAATGTACAAGACTGGATTTTCTGCAACAGTTTTTCTTAAAACCGGTCATTGGTGGAGCAGTTGTAACGGGAGTATACCGGCTTATTTTACTGTATGCAGGAAACCGGGTGACAGAGAAATGGATGGCAGCTGTTTCAATGGTAGTGATAAATCTGTATATCCTTGTAATGGCAGTATCTTATACCAATATCAGAATATTTCCTATGATATTGGTAGCACCGATTGCCATTGCGTCAGTATACCGCCAGAGAATATTTATTCTGATACAGACGGTGATAAGTGTTGTGATTTATCTTTTATATCTTTATATGTTTGTACCACAGTCAGCATTTGAAACAATAGAAACAGAAGCAGTTGATATTACGGTGTTTTTGTTTGTGGCAGCGGCTTATGCCATCATGGTAGAACAGATCCGTAAATCCACGATTGCACTGGATCTTCAAGGCTGGAAGGATTCCCTGACCCATATGTATAATCATGAGGCTTTTTATGAAGAACTGGAAAATTATATGAAACGTTACAAAGAAAAAGGTGAGACTTTTTCTATTCTGATTGCGGATATTGATAATTTTAAAAAGGTAAATGATACATATGGACATGCTTATGGTGATGAAGTAATCCGTGAAGTGGCATCTGTATTTGAACAATGCAAGGGGAAAAAGGAATTTGCGTCCCGTTATGGCGGAGAAGAATTTGCATTGATTATGCCGGGAAGAGATAAAAAAGATGCTGTTCTACTGGCAGATAAAATCAGACGGGAATTCGAAAAACGGAAATTGGAATGTGAAGATGGAGTAAAGAGTTTTACCATCAGCATCGGAGTGGCAGAGTATGCGAAAGAGTATCCGACAGCCAGTTTGTTTTTCGAACAGGCAGATAAGGCATTATACGATGCAAAAGTAGGTGGTAAAAATAAAGTCTGCTGTAGTTCAGACTAAGACAGAATTTTCCCGGGACAATAGAAAAGAGGAATAAATATGTGGCTTGCATATGCATGTGGCTCTGCTTTTTTTGCAGGTATTACGGCAATATTGGCAAAAGTTGGAATTAAGAAAATAGACTCGAATCTTGCAACAGCAATCCGGACGGTTGTAGTATTGATTTTTGCATGGATTATGGTACGGCTTACCGGATCTTATACTCCAATCGGAAGTATAGGAACGCGGACGTTAATTTATCTTACATTATCCGGAATAGCGACCGGGGCATCCTGGCTTTGCTATTTTCGGGCATTGCAGCTAGGAGATGTAAATAAAGTAACACCGATTGATAAATCCAGTACGATCCTGACGATGATTCTGGCAGTCATTTTCTTAAATGAAGGACTGAACGAGAAGAAAATCATTGCCATGGTATTGATTGGCGTTGGAACGATGCTCATGATTACCAGAAAGAAAAGCAGTGGCACAAAGAGCCGGGCATGGCTTATCTATGCATTGCTGTCGGCAGTATTTGCCAGTCTGACGTCCATCCTTGCCAAGGTGGGAATAGATGGTGTGAATTCCAATCTTGGAACGGCATATCGTACTGGAGTGGTACTTGTTATGGCATGGGTGGTAGTATTTGTAACAAAGAAACAGAAACAGGTCCGGAGTATGACCTTCCGGGATGGAATGTTTCTGATTTTATCCGGAATAGCGACCGGAGCATCCTGGCTTTGTTATTACCGGGCATTGCAGCTGGGCGAAGCCAGTGTAGTGGTGCCGATTGATAAACTAAGCATTGTAGTTACAATTGTATTTTCATCTGTGTTTTTAAATGAAAGACTACAGCCAAAGGCATTCTTTGGATTACTTATGATAGTGGGTGGCACATTGCTGCTGATATAAGCAAAAGCGGAGGAAAAAGTATGCTGGGAAAAAGAAAATCTTATTATGTGGAGAATGGAATCATTCATTTTGCATTTGAATATGGCAAGGGAAGTTTAGAGGTTCTGACAGATAACATTGTAAATGTGTTTGTTCCGTTCGAATGTGAGGAACATCGTTCAAAAGCCATCGAGGGAGAAAAGTCAAAGCATATACATTTTGATGTGCAGGAAGGAATTGACTATCTTGAGGTTCGGACTGCAAAATTAATCATACGCGTATATGATAATTTTATGGTGGATTTTTATGATGTGAATGGACAGCTTCTCTGTGCGGACTATCGTGGTGGAAGGAAATTTGCAACACAGATTAGTGAGAAATTTATCGAATTCTTAAAAGCAGAGGGACATGAGGTGCCACAGGCGACAGATAAGAATTATCATGTGCAGGCTGTAAAACGCATGGAAGGAGACGAAGCCTTCTATGGCTTTGGTGATAAAGCAGGGGTATTAAATAAGAAGAATTATGATTATGAGATGTGGAATACGGATAATCCGGCGGCGCATACGGAAGCCTTTAAAGCATTGTATAAATCAATCCCGTTCTTTATAACATTGCGTGAAAGCTGCGTATACGGAATCTTTTTTGATAATACCTGTAAGACTTATTTTGATCTGGCAAAAGAAAATAAGGAATACTATTTCTTTGGCTCAGACCGTGGCAATCTGGATTACTATTTTATTGCCGGGGATAATATGCCGGAGGTAGTAGCTGATTATACTTATCTGACCGGAAGAACACCGCTTCCGCAGCTTTATACATTAGGCTATCATCAGTCGCGCTGGGGATATGAGACTTCCGCAGAGATCCGCGCAATTGCAGATAAATACCGTGCATTAAAGATCCCAATTGATACGATTCATCTGGATATTGACTATATGGATGGCTACCGGGTCTTTACCTGGAATGAAAAGGACTTTGGCAGGCCTGGTGAAGTAATTGAGGATTTAAAGAAAAAAGGATTTAAAATTGTTACTATCATTGACCCGGGTGTCAAATTAGACCCAGGTTATGATATGTATGATGAAGGCATGGAGCAGGGATATTTTGCCAAGACACCGGAAGGGGATACCTATGTAAATGCAGTGTGGCCTGGAGATGCGGTATACCCTGACTTTGGAAATCCGAAGGTTAGACGGTGGTGGGGAGAGAAGCAGAAATATCTTGTGGACTTAGGAGTCCGCGGTGTATGGAATGATATGAATGAGCCGGCAAGCTTTCGTGGAGAACTGCCGGAAGATGTGGTATTTACAGACGAAGACAGACCATGTGACCATGGCCAGATGCACAATGTCTATGGACATCTGATGGCAAAGGCTACCTATGAAGGCTTGAAGAAGCAGGACGGCAGAAGACCATTTGTAATCACCCGTGCCTGTTACAGTGGTTCCCAAAAGTATACCACAGCATGGACAGGAGATAATCAGAGCCTGTGGGAGCACCTGCGGATGGCAATTCCGCAGATGTGCAATCTGGGATTATCCGGTATGGTATTTATCGGAACAGATGTAGGTGGATTCGGTGCAGATGTGACGCCGGAGCTGTTGTCAAGATGGGTACAGGTCGGCTGTTTTTCACCGTTGTTCCGGAATCATTCTTCCAAGGGTTCTACCAGACAGGAGCCGTGGCTTTTCGGAGAAGAGACATTAAATATTAACCGGAAATATATTGAACTTCGCTATAAATTACTGCCATACCTTTATGATTTATTCCATGAGACGGAGCAGAATGGTATGCCGGTAATCCGTCCACTGGTATTGCATTATGAGAAAGATAAAGAAACCTGGAATCTCAATGGAGAATTCCTGTTTGGAGAGCATATGCTGGTAGCTCCTGTAGTAGAGCAGGGAATGACGAAGAAGCTTTTGTATCTGCCGGAGGGAACCTGGTATGACTATGATACAAGGGAAAAGTATACCGGAAAGCAGTATATTGTAAAAGACGCACCTCTTGATGTATGTCCGGTTTTTGTAAAAGCAGGAAGCATTATCCCATGTTTTGAACCGATGCAGTATGTGGGAGAGATTGAACTGGATACCCTGATTCTTGATGTATATCCGGGAGAAGGCCGTTATGTGCATTATCAGGATAACGGAGAAGATTTTACATATCAGGATGGTGTATATAATGAATATGAGATGACCATCACAAAGGATGAGACATTAACGGTCCGGATGCTGCATAAAGGCTATGAAAAAGTATATAAGAAATTTGTGATATGTTATAAAGGACGTAAAAATGAGTTCGCATTCAATGGCGAGAAACTGACAGTCTGGCTTTCTTAAAAGAAAGGCAGAAGCCGGGAGATAACCGGAGGAGGACTTATATGAAACGTGGAATTGCATTAAGTGGAGGCGGTACGAAAGGCTCTTATGAACTGGGAGTCTGGAAAGCATTAAATGAACTTGGCATCGATTATCAGATTGTAACCGGAACATCCATAGGCTCCATTAACGGAGCCTTAATGGCAACGGGAGATTATGACAGGGCTTTTGAACTATGGAGCACCATAACCATGGAAGATATGATGGAGGATGGAATCAATCTGACGGATACCATAGAGGGCATGTATGACCAGAGAGAGGCAATTGGTCCATTCCTGAAAAAATATGTCAGGAATAAAGGCGCAGATATTTCACCTTTTACTGCTTTTATTGAAACGCTGATAGATGAGGATAAGATTCGGAAATCAAAGACGGATTTCGGATTGGTTACGGTGGAATTCCCGTCTTTAAAACCCTGCGAACTGACAAAGAGTGACATTCTGGAAGGACTTATGAAAGATTATATTCTGGCATCTTCTGCAATTTTTCCATTATTTCCGATGCATAAAATCGGAGAGATGACGTATCTGGATGGATGTTATTATGATAATCTTCCGATTGACCTTGCTATCCGAATGGGAGCGCAGCAGATTATTGCTGTTGATTTACATACATCACCGGCACACGATGCCTATGCAAAGCGGCCGTATGTAACTTATATCAAGCCAAGCCGCTCCCTTGGAACCATGATGAATTTTGACCATGCTCTTTTAATGGCAAATGCCAGAATGGGATACCAGGATACCATGAAGGTTTATGGAAAATATTATGGCTATGTATATACCTTTGAAAAGGAATCCATGGAGAAATACCGCAGGGCAATGGATCGCTTTTTACATCGGATGACAGAACTGGATTTACTGGTCAGGGATGAAATTCCGGTAAAACGGTTTGCAAAGAAAAGTGAATTTAATAAAGTACATACACTTCTGGCAGAACGAAGCGAAAAGGAGAAAATGTCACCGAGGGAATATTTCCTTGCAGCGGCAGAAATCTGTGGAGAGGTATTTGATGCAGATACAGCAATTGAATATTCCATGGAACATTTTGTGGAAACACTTCATAAGAAGTTAGCAGATGCAGAGTTAAGACAGGCGACAGAATGTATCGTTGCACATAAATTAAGAGAGCCGGCAGGACTGATTGCAGAAGTGAAAAACTTTGGAAAAGAAATGCTGGTGGCTGCGGCTGCATATTATGCAGCACAACAGGACACACTGACGTCAAAAGAAATTCTGAAACTGCATGCCATGTTCCCAAAGGAACTGACAGCGGTATTATTTCTGATGTCGTTGGAAACAAACAGATAACAGCATTTTTGCCGTCAACAAACAGTCTCTGCTGCATATATTATACTGATGAGAATCAGGAGAGAAGGAAACATTGGATTATAATCAGGATATTTTCTTTAAGATGCAACAGCAGCAGATGCCAGGCAAACAGCCCTTTTACATGACAAATCCAATCCAGAATCTTTACATGACGGAGTTAGAATATCAGAGGGATTTAGACCGCATGAAAGAGATGTATCCGCTGGAGATAAGAAAAGTACAGGAGCTGGTGGAAGAAGAATGCGATAAGATGGAATATGAGGGAAGTCTCATGTTTGACGAGTATCCGGACCGGCTGATGCTGCGGCAGATTTGTAAGAGGATCCGTGATAAGGCGGGACTTGGAGAAAGCCGGGGAGATATGGATGCTCCGGAAATTCTTCTGTTTCATGAGATGTTTCACCGCAGATGCCGTTACAGACGCTGCCGCAGATGCTGGTAACAGATAATAAAATAGAGGTTGAGCTTTTGCAAAAAAGGAATTACAATATAGCTGTCGTTTTTTGATGGCTATATTGTTTGTTTACGCGAGTAGCGAGAAACTTGCAAAGCGTGTTTTTCGTAGTTTAGGAAGATGAGGAATACAGATGAATAAAGGAATGATTCGGGCACTGGTGTTAGCAGGTGTGTTTCTGGTATCAACCGTAGTGTTTAGCTTTTTGACAAATAAAACAAATCCCGATATGACAACAGAACTGGAGGAGGCAACGCTGCCGACTGTCCAGCTTTATTATAAAGAGCAGAAAATCAATGAACTCTACGGGTATGTAGATGAAATGAATGCAGTTTACATGAGGGACAGCATTACGCCGATTGATACGGACAGGCTGCTTCCAATCCGCGTTCAGAATGGAAGCTATGCAGTGGATGAACTTTCCTATGAGATCCGGAGTATGGATACCAAGCGGCTTATTGCAGATGCGAAGGTAGATAGTTATTCCCAGAAGAATGGAGTGATTACAGCAGACCTTCCGATTCAGAATCTTCTGGATTCCAACGCAGAATATCTGTTGATTATACATTTACTGCATGGGGATGATACCTTAAATTATTATACAAGGATTATTGAACCGCAGGATTGTTATGTGAAGGAAAGCATTGATTTTGCAAAAGATTTCCATGAAAAAACATTTCAGGAGGATGGAAGCGGCTCTCTGGCAACTTATATGGAACCGGATTCTTCTGCGGATAATACCACACTTGCCAATGTCAGTATTCATTCCACACTGCGACAGGTAACATGGGATAAATTCAATGGGAACGTTCTGACAGACCCATCAGTAAGCATCAAAGAAATCAATGATTCCTATAATGTAATTCTATTGGATTATGTAGTGACGGCAACCGGAGATAATGGGGAACTGGAATATTATAATGTAGAAGAATATTACCGTGTCCGTTATACCAATGACCGGATGTATCTATTGAATTTTGAGCGGACCATGGATGAAATTTTCCGGGCAGAGAATGATGATTTTTATGAGAATTATTTACAGCTTGGAATATGTTCGTCCGACGTGGAATATAAGAGTAATGAGACAGGAAGTATTCTCTGTTTTGTAAAAGAAGGAGAACTCTGGTGTTACAATGCGACGGAAAAAAAGCTTTCCCAGGTGTTCAGCTTCCGTGGTTATGAGGGGATTGATTCCAGGGAAAATCATAAGGAACATGATATCCGGATTATTAAGGTGGATGAAACAGGAAGTGCTGATTTTGTTGTATATGGTTATATGAACAGGGGAAATCACGAAGGTCAGGTGGGTGTAGGTGTTTATCATTATGACAGCGTGGCAAATACAGTAGAAGAGGAGCTGTTTATACCATCCACCCACTCTTACGAAGTGCTGAAATCAGAACTGGGACAGCTGATGTATGAAAATGAAAGTGGAATGTTCTATATTATGATGGGTGGGACACTGTATGAGATTAATCTTGCTACTACCAAAGAAAAGGAAGTAGTCAGCGGGTTTGAAACAGGAAATTATGCGGTATCAGAGAATAACCAGTTTGTTGCTTATATTGCAGATGGCAACAGTGACAGCGGTTCGAAAATTACTGTTCTGAATCTGGAGAATTCGAAAAGCTTTGAAGTGGCAGCGGCAGCAGGAACATATATCCGGCCACTGGCATTTATGGAAGATGACTTTATCTATGGAGAGGCAGATGACAGTGATGTGTATACAGATTCTGCCGGAAATGTACAGTTCCCGATGAATCATATTTATATTGTAGATACGGATGATGAAGAACACGGAGTGTTAAAAGATTATCATAAGGATGGATATTATGTAGCATCTGTAGAAGTTGTGGATTATACTATTTATCTGAACCGGGAACAATATAACGGTATGGCTTATGTTCCGGCAGAACAGGATACGATTATGAATCGTGAGGGAGATTCTGCAGAAGTAATCAGCATTCACAGTACGGTAACGGAACGAAAACAGACGCAGCTACAGCTGCAATTATTACAGGAAGAAGAGATAAGCTCGGATCGTCTTCTGACTCCGAAACGGATTGTATTGGAGTCACCGAGAAATGTGAATCTGAAAGAGCCGGAAGAGACAGATTATTATTATGCTTATTCTGCCGGAAGAGTAGTACTGGCAACGGATAATGCGGCAAAAGCCATTGCAGTGGCAAATGATAATGTGGGTGTTGTGGTAGGAAGCAGACAGCAGTATATCTGGAAGAGGGCAAGAAAATCTTCCCAGTCACCACTGACGATTACAATAGGTGATGCAGACACATCCGGAACAACGATAGCAAAAGCAATCAATGGTATGCTTTCGATGCAGGGATTAAATGTTGGTGTAGGAGAATTAATGACATCCGGAAATACACCAAAACAAATTTTAAAGGATACCCTGCAGGATTCTGTAGTCATTGATTTGACCGGAAGTGATCTGGATGCAGTGTTATATTATGTCAATCTGGGAACGCCGGTATTTGCCATGAGCAGTGGAAGCGAAGCTGTATTGATTACAGGCTATGATAATGCAGGAGTCTATGTTTACAATCCGGCAACCGGTGCAACAGAGAAGATGTCAATGACGGATGCACAGAATTTATTTGATGCAGCAGGTAATGTATATTTTGCTTATATGAAAATGACAGAATAGGGATGCAGGCAGAGACAGGCGTGAATAAGGTGTAAAAAACATATAAAATTGCCTAAAAAAAACCGAAGTTTCTTGGCAGTTTCGGTATTAGTGCTGTATTTTCACAAAGTCTATTGCAAAATCTGTTCGTGTAGGCTATATTAACTTTTGTACGAATTGTACTACTTAGAAGCGAGGAAGATAACATGAGTAGAAAAGAAGTTACAGTTTCAAACGTTTCAAAAAAACACGATAATCCAATTGCAGAGTTGGTTCAGGTTGCATGCCAGTTTGACAGCAATATTACTCTGGAAAGTGATAACCGTAAAATTAATGCCAAGAGCATCATGGGAATTATGGCATTTAATCCGTCCAAAGGAATGACGGTTAACATTGTTGCAGAGGGAAATGATGAAGAAGAAGCCCTATTAGCAATGGAGAAGTTTTTAGTGTGTGATTAATTTTCAGGGAGGGAATTATAATGCAGAAGAGACCAGTTGAGAAAGCAGCCGAAGTAAAGGCAGCAGTAAAAGCTACAGAGACAAAGGCAGTAGTTAAGGCAGAAGAGGTTAAGGCAGAAGCAAAAGAAGTTGTAGCGAAGAAAGCAGAAACCGTAGTAAAGAAAGCGGAAGAGACAGTTAAGAAGGCAGAAGAGACAGCAAAGAAAGCAGAGACAACTGTAAAAGCAGCAGCAAAGACTACCGCAAAGAAAGCAACCAAGAAAGCAGCGGCTAAGAAAACTGCTAAGGCAGAGAAGAAAGAACTTGTACCAGAAGTATTTGTTCAGTTTGATGGTAATGAAGATGTTGTTGCAAACGTGATTGAGAGAGTAAAAGAAGCTTTCACAGCAGACGGACACAGAGCATCCAGCATCAAGTCTTTAAAGGTTTATTTAAAACCGGAAGAATATGCAGCATACTATGTTGTAAACGATACATATGCAGGTAAGGTTAACTTATTCTAGTTTTATTTTGCTTGTGATATAAAAAATGGCTTCGGAATTCCGAAGCCATTTTTGCTGTTGTTATTTATTTCTTTTTCTGATTAGCTTTATATTTCTTTATAAGCTTCTGGATACGTTCGTTTGGATCTAAGAGCTCACTGATAGAAGCATCATGATTCAATGTATCGATAATATAAGCAATATATTTGCTCATGTCACAGTTGATATAATATGGACGGCTTAAAAGCTCCGGAGTCTGATAAGTCAGGTTGGTGGTAACTACACGGTAGATAGTTCCATCTTCTACAGCTTTATCGAATTTTTCCAGACCATTGGTGAAAAGTCCGAAGGTTGCAACAACAAAGATTCTGTTTGCTTTTCTCTTTTTTAATTCGGTTGCAACGTCAATCATGCTTTCTCCGGAAGAAATCATATCATCGATAATCAGAACATCTTTTCCTTCTACGGAAGAACCTAAAAATTCATGTGCGACAATAGGGTTACGTCCGTCAACAATTCTGCTGTAATCACGACGTTTGTAGAACATACCCATATCCAGTCCAAGTACACTGGAAAGATAAATAGCACGTCCGGTACCACCCTCATCCGGGCTGATAATCATCATGTGGTCAGAATCAATCTGTAAGTCAGGAACGTTTTTGCAGATACCTTTGATAAACTGGTATGCAGGCTGAACAGTTTCAAAACCACCCTTTAAAGGAATTGCATTCTGGACACGAGGATCATGTGCATCAAATGTAATAATGTTGTCAACGCCCATGGCAACCAGTTCCTGTAAAGCCAGTGCACAGTCCAGTGATTCCCTGGTGCTTCTTCTATGCTGGCGGCTTTCATAAAGGAATGGGATGATAACAGTAATTCTTCTTGCTTTGCCGCCGATTGCAGCAATAATTCTCTTTAAATCCTGGTAATGATCGTCTGGGGACATATGGTTTGTCTGACCGCACAGAGAATAAGTAAGGCTGTAGTTGGTAACATCAACCATAAGATAAAGGTCATAACCACGAACAGTTTCTTTGATCATTCCCTTTGCCTCGCCTGAACCAAAACGAGGGGTAACAGCTTCGATGATATAAGAATCACGTTTGTAGCCCATAAAAGCTGCATCATTCTGGTGCTGATGCTGTCTTTCGTCTCTCCATTTGACAAGGTATTTGTCAACTTTTTCTCCTAATTCCTGGCAGCTCTGTAATGGAATAATTCCAAGAGAACCAGTAGGAAGGGTTTCTAAGTTTCTTTCACTGTTTGACATGAATAGGTTCCTCCATAGAAATAATTTATCTTATATAGTTCAATAGATATAGCATCTAATTGAATGCGTAATTAATGCAGCTTTTTCTTAAGACGGATATCGTCTCCAAAAAGCTTGATCATCGTATAGCTGCTGAAGATGCGGGAGCAGATACGCTCGGAATATACATCAGCAAGCTGGTCGATACTTAAATTCGTAGAAATCAATGTTGATTTCTGACGCAGCATACGTTCGTTCAGACACAGGAAAAGCCGGGATGCCGTAAAGGAGTTGGCAAGCTCGGTTCCAAGGTCATCAATGATTAAAAGATCACAGTCGAAGATATTCTGTCCGGCAGCAGAAGCTGCAGCGTCCTTCTGGAAAGTGTCCTTTTCAAATATATCAAATAATTGGAAAGCTGTAAAATAAATAACGGAATGTCCTTTATCTAAAAGCTCTTTGGCAACGCAGTTTGAAAGAAAAGTCTTACCGACACCGGTTGCTCCATAGAAAAAGAGATTTTCAAAAGAGGTGTCAAAATGCTCAATAAAGGACTTACAGTCTGCAACAGCTTTTTTTGCAGTATCATAAGCAGATAATCCGGTTGTGGGATTTATCTGCTCTTTGGAATAGTATGCATAAGAGAAATTCGAAAAATTCTCTTTTGCTAAAATATCTTTTACATTAGACTGCGTATAGACTAAATCAATGGCAGCCTGTACAAAACAATGACAGCGTTCATTTCCGATATAACCGGTATCCTTACAGTCCTTACAGGTATAAACCGGTTCCAGATAATCAGCCGGATAACCCAGAGAAGCAATCAGATTCCGTTTCTCCCTGCGAAGAGCAGCAAGCTGTTCTTTTAATGAAGAGAGAACAGAGGAATCTTCTGCTCCATCATCAGATAAAAGCTGTTTTGCACTTGCTACTGAGATGGAAGAAATCTCGTTGTCTATTTCTGTAAGGCGCGGACATTTTCCGTAGACTTCCTGAATGCGTTCATCCAGAAGATGCTGATTGTGAAACTGTCTGGCATTATATTGCCGGATTAAAGTATCGTATTGTGAATTATTAAGAGACATGAAATGCTCCTTTAGTTTTCCTGAAAAAAGTGTCTTAATTATTTAAGAGCTGTTTTTCAAGCTGTTCAAAATTATAGGTACGCTGTGAAAAATTGTTAAAACGGTTGGCGGCAGTCTTGCTTACGGTGACATTGCGGGAAGAAGACGCCTTGCTTTTTTTATAAGCAGTGTCTAGTATAGCAATATCCTCTAAATGGTGGATGTTGCATTTATGCCAGTTCTCTAAGATGGTATCGGCATACTGGAAGCTTGGTTGATTTGTCGCCTGCAGTGTCCGTTTGCATGCCTCGGAAATGATATCCAGTGTGAATCCAAACTGACCGGTCCATTTATCTACCAGTTCAAGCTCGTATTCGGCCAGCTTTCTGCCGCTGATTCCAAATGCCTTCATGACACCATAATGTGTCTGCTTATAAGCACTGGAAGAACGTCTGGCATCTTCCGCGGTACGGATAGAAGAAGCAGACCAGGAAAGGGCAATCTTGTCCATATAGCGGATGCTCTTATGACCGTTGTCCACACAGGATTCTACCAGATATTCAATCAGGTCTGTGGAGAATTTCAATTCATCTGACCAGTAAAGAATGGTTTCATAATCCTTGATGGACAAAGGATGTCCGATATAGCGTTCAATAATGAATAATAAATCACTGGAAGCCTCATCGTTCTGGAAAGACAGAATCTGGTCTTTCGTATAGGATGGACGGATATCTGCGGAAGATACTTCCTTAGGCTTTTCTACATGTTCAGAATCCTGCGTAACCGCAGAAACAGGCTCACACAGGCAGATGCCGGTAAGCTGTTCACTGGAATTATATTCTAACTGGAGTAAGTGTTTCTTCTCCCAGTATTTTAAGGCACGTTTAATATCCTTTTCTGTATGGTCGAATTTATCAGCCATCTTAGAAATGGAAAAATTCTCAGCTGCGTTGATGCAGCGGAGTAAATATAAATAAATTTTTACAAATTCTCCATTGGCATCTGCCATATACTCATCAATAAAGGTATTGGATACGCAGGTAACCGTGGATTTGCTTTTCGTATGTAATGTTATGTCTGTCATAAGAACTCCCTCTTTCACCGACCACATTATAGCATATGAATCTAAAATTGAGAAGTCTTATTTTAACCAAAAATCCAGTAAAATCAAGGGTTTCCACATTTGCACAGAATTGTGAATAATGTGGATAACTTTCTTCTGAAAGTGCATTATGGTAACTGAAATGGGAGCAGTTTGGCGGTTAATGCAGATAGAATGGCGATTTTCAAAAATGCATTATGTAAACAAAAAAATCCACATCCATAATTCACAAAAATGTGAATTACGATGTGGATAATGTGGATAACTACTGCTGAAGCAGGTGTTCTCCTATAAGATACACGTCTCCGGCCCCCATAGTTATCAACAAATCATTGTTTATGCATTTTTCTGATAAAAATGTTTCAATCTCATCAAAAGACGGGAAGTAATAACTTTCCTGACCGTTTTTCTGAAGCTCTGCCAAAAGGTCTTTGGAAGAAATTCCAATCGTATTTTTTTCTCTGGCTGCATAGATGTCTGCAAGGACTACAATATCTGCCATGGAAAGTACCCGGGCAAAATCACTTAAGAATGCCTTGGTTCTGGAATAAGTGTGTGGCTGGAAAACGCAGATAATCCGTCCGTGTGGATAATTCCGGGCTGCGGTTAATGTAGCAGCTACTTCGGTCGGATGATGTGCATAATCATCGATAACGGTGATACCGTTCTTTGTTCCTTTGTATTCAAAACGACGTTTGGTGCCGCCAAACTGAAGCAGTCCCTTTTTGATAACATCCAAAGGAAGACCGAGATTTAAGCAAAGTGCAATGGCAGCCAGTGAATTGGAGACATTATGCTTGCCTGGAACGCTTAAGGAAACGGTTCCTAAGTCTTCGGTTTTGTGCATCAGAGTATATGTGCCACAGGCATGGTCATTATAGGTAATATTTTTAGCATAAAAGTCATCGTTTTCGCATAAACCATAAGTAGTGACGCTACAGGACAAATTGTTGGTAATCTGATCTAAAGCTTCAATCTGGCCGTTGATGATTAATACACCATCATGTGAAGTATTTCCGGCAAATTCATGGAAAGAACGGCGGATATCATCAATATCTTTGAAGAAGTCGAGATGCTCAGCTTCCACACTGGTGATGATACTGTATTTCGGATGAAAATGCAGGAAACTGTTGGTATATTCGCAGGCTTCGGTAATGAATACTTCTGAACCACCTACGCGGATATTTCCACCGATTGATTCTAAGATACCACCAACACTGATGGTAGGGTCAGCCTTTGCAACAAGAAGAATCTGTGAAATCATGGATGTGGTAGTGGTTTTTCCATGGGTACCGGCAACTGCAATGGATTTCTCATAGTTATCCATAATCTGTCCAAGCAGTTCTGCACGGGAAAGCATTGGAATACCGGCATCTACGGCTGCTTTAAATTCTTCATTGTCCTCGCGGATGGCAGCAGTATAGACAACCAGTGCAGGACGGATGGATAAGTTAGATGCTTTCTGGCCAATGTAAATGGTTGCACCTTTTTTGGCAAGGCTGTCGGTAAGTGCAGACTGCTTTGCATCAGAGCCGGAAATGGTAAAACCTTCTTCCAGCAAGATTTCTGCAAGACCACTCATACTGATACCGCCGATACC
>OIYY01000521.1_pt1 | contig 26635 bp, 27 predicted proteins | sample 1588341 | NCBI WGS metagenome assembly OIYY01 (sample SAMN03283287) | human gut metagenome | biome: human-associated habitat; material: feces | host: Homo sapiens | place: Peru | collected 2012 | reverse complement strand
TAAACTGTTACGCCTTCTTCGTTTGGCTCGTCAATATCAACGGAAACTTTGGTTGGATCATCAACAAGACCCTTTGTAATGGATATCAACAATTCCTCCAAAGAAAACACCTCCTACTATAATCTTGTTTTGATGCAAGATTAAAGAATGCCTTCTTTTTTGAGAATTGACTTAACTGTGTCAGTTGGCTGAGCACCGTTTGCAATCCACTTCTTAGCCTTATCAGCGTCAATCTTAATTTCAGCCGGGTCAACCATTGTGTTGTATGTTCCGATTTCTTCGATGAAACGACCGTCACGAGGATATCTTGAATCTGCAACTACTACACGATAGAAAGGAGCCTTCTTTGCACCCATTCTGCGAAGTCTGATTTTTACTGCCATTTTTCTTACCTCCAAATATATAGTTATAATTATCAACCAAATTTATAAAAAACTTAATTGGGTTAATACAATTTGTTAAAATCCGAATGGATTATTGTTGCCACCTGTTTGACCCATCATTTTTTGAGCCATTTCAGGATTTTGTTGCATCAAGCGACGCATCTTTTTGCTAACCTTTGGTCCTTTGCGACCGCCGACCTGCTTAACCATCTTTTGCATTTGCTTGAACTGTGTCATAAGTTTGTTGACATCTTCAATGCTTGTGCCCGAACCTGCCGCAATACGGCGTTTGCGAGATGGATTGATAATTTCAGGGTTTGCTCGTTCTTGCTTTGTCATTGAGTAAATGATACATCTCAAACGGTCAAATGCCCTTTCATCTATATCTTCATCTTTAATTTGCTTGCCGATACCCGGAATCATCTTGATTGTGTCCTTGAGTGAACCCATACGCTCGATTTGCTCAAACTGATCAAGCAAGTCATTAAAGTCAAATTTGTTTTTTGCAAGTTTCTTTTCAAGCTCAGCTGCCTTCTTCTCGTCAAGAGCCATTTCGGCTTTTTCGATAAACGAAAGCACATCGCCCATTCCGAGAATACGAGATGCCATTCTTGCCGGATGGAAAACTTCAAGATTTTCAAGTTTTTCGCCTGTGCCGACAAATTTGATCGGCTTGCCTGTTACCGCACGAACGGAAAGTGCCGCACCGCCTCGAGTGTCACCGTCAAGCTTTGTGAGAATAACGCCGTCAATACCGAGCGACTCATTAAAGCTCTTTGCAACATTTACTGCGTCCTGACCTGTCATTGCGTCAATAACGAGCAAAATCTCATTTGGGTGAACGGTTGAGCGAATGTTCTGAAGCTCCTCCATAAGAGCCTCATCAATATGCAAACGACCTGCGGTATCTATGATAACATAGTCGTAGCCGTGGTCTTTAGCGTGCTTGACAGCCTCCTCGGCAATATTGACAGGATTGATTGTGCCCATTTCAAACACAGGAACATCAATCTGTGAGCCGACAACCTGAAGCTGTTTGATAGCAGCCGGACGATAAACGTCACAGGCTACGAGAAGCGGTCTGTGACCGTCTTTTTTAAGTTTAAGGGCAAGTTTGCCGGAATGAGTTGTTTTACCCGAACCTTGCAAACCGCACATCATAAGAACAGTTGGTGGGTGTTTTGCGATAGAAAGACGGGATTCTGTGCCACCCATAAGTTCGGTGAGTTCCTCGTTTACTATCTTGATAACCATCTGACCCGGGGTCAGATTTTCCATAACATCGTCACCGATAGCACGCTCGGTAACTTTGTTGGTGAATTCTTTTGCTACCTTGTAGTTTACATCGGCTTCGAGAAGTGCAAGTCGCACCTCACGCATAGCTTCCTTAACATCTGCCTCGGTAAGTTTACCCTTGGCACGAAGTTTTTTAAATGAATTTTCAAGGCGTTCGCTGAGTCCTTCAAATGCCAAGTAATCACATCCTATTTAGATATTCACACAGAGCCTTAATTTTTGCGACATTATCATTGATATCCTTTGACACATTTGTGGTGAGGTTGAAATCATAGATTTGATCCGCACACTCGCTGATGTCATTCAGGCATTTGGTAAGCTCCGAACTTTTCTTTGCAAAACCAAGCTTGTTTTCCAAATCAATAAGAGTGTTTTCTGCCCTTTTGATAGCGTCACGCACACCCTGACGGGTAATGTTTTCATTCTCTGCGATTTCTGACAAAGAGAGGTCGTCGTTATAATAAAAGTCAATAAAACTTCTCTGCTTTTCTGTTAAGCATTCACCGTAAAAATCCAAAAGGTACGAAATCTCAAGATTTTTAGCCATACGAACCCTCCCTGTAAAGTATTTTGCCTTTGTAAAGTATTTATTCTTTACAGCAATGATATTATACATAAAGCACGCCGCAATGTCAAGAGAAAATTTTTGTTTTTTTATATTGCATTTAGCGCTTTAATGTGCTAATATGTTAAAAGGTGATAAAAATGAATAATTTATGGAAAAACAATTTGAGAAATATTGAGCCGTACATACCGGGTGAGCAAAGCAAGGACAAGGATATTGTGAAGATTAACGCAAACGAAAATCCATATCCCCCATCACCCAAAGCTGTTGAGGCTCTGAAAAATTTTGATACGGACAAACTGCGATTTTATCCGCAGGCGGACAGTATGCCGTTGAAGCAGACTATTGCAAACTTCTATGGTGTTGAAGCAAAAAATGTTTTTGTCGGCAACGGCTCGGATGATGTTTTGGCACTTGCGTTTCAGTCGTTTTTCAACAGCGACAAGCCTATTGCTTTCCCCGACATCACATACAGTTTTTATCCTGTTTGGTGCAGTCTTTTCAACATTGAATACACGAACCCGAAACTTGACGGGAATTTCAGAATCAACGCCGATGACTACAAGGCAGAAAACGGCGGTGTGGTTATTCCAAACCCGAACGCTCCGACTTCGCTCGGCGAGAGCAGTGAATTTGTGGAGAAAATCCTCAACTTCAACCAAGACTGTGTTGTTATCATTGACGAGGCATATTGTGATTTTGGCGGTGAAACAAGCGTACCGCTCACAAAGAAATACGAAAATCTGCTTGTTACGGGCACATTTTCAAAATCGAGAAGCCTTGCGGGAATAAGAATCGGTTTTGCAATTGGCAGTGAAACGCTGATAAACACCCTTGAAGCGGTGAAAAACAGCTACAATTCATACACGGTTGACGCACTTTCAATCGCAATGGGTGTTGAAGCGATGAACGATGTTGAATATTTCAACAAAACGGTTGCAAAGATTAAAGCGACAAGGCAGAGAGTTACCGATGAAATGAGGTCACTCGGCTTTGAGGTTCTTGATTCTCAAACAAACTTTATTATGGCGACAAACGACAAGCTCGACATCAAAGATATGTTTGAGTACCTAAAGACGAAGAAGATATTTATCAGATACTTCAACCAGCCGAGAATCAACAAATATGTGCGTATAACCATCGGCACAGACGAAGAAATGGACAAATTCCTGCAAGGAGTCAGGGATTATATCGAGCAATAAAAAGCCTCACGGATACAAAAGCGTATCCGTGAGGTTTTTATTTATTCAATGTGCATATATCCGTCACTGTCAAAATACAAATTAAGTCTTGCCGTTTGAATTTCTCCATCGTTAAACTCAACCGTAAAAGTGATGGTATCTTTAATTTGTGTTAAATCAAAGTTTAAATCATTACCAATTGATTTGTACAAATTGTCTGTAACTCCCCAAAACAGTTCATACCCTTTGTTCATAGGGTATTCAAAAGCCTTGATTGCTTGACTTATTTCCAATTCCTTGCCTGAAACCGAAATATTGTTGCCAATTATTTGTTTTCCGTATTTCTGTGACTTTGTTACATAATTAAAATACAGTTCTCCGTAGTCGCTTTCATTTTTTATTGTCACTTTTTTTACAACGGAATAATCATCAATATTTAATGCAATTGCGCCTCCTTGCAATATATTCACTCTTACCGTGGCTTCCCCTTTTACAGAATTAATAACGCTTCGACCGGCTTGTATAACTCCACTATACCCTTGTTCTGACAACGCATCCAATTCTTTTTCAAGCTTTGCTTTATCGGAACTGTAAAGTTTTTCTGCATTTTCAAGTGCTTTTGTATCATTTATATCGGCAAAATGAATTGAATAAAACAAGCCTTGCTCATACATATTACCTGCCTTAAGCTCACTTAAAGATTTATATTCTTCTCCGGCATATGCAACCATTACAGAAAGAGGATTACTGTTTTGAGAAACATTTGAAACGATTTTTGTTTCTTTATCGTTATCATTAAAAAATTGTGTTGCACCATAGCCTCCGCCAACCAAAACCGCAAGCGCCAATGTGGCAGAAACAATGCGTCTGAAAATTTGATTTTTTGAATATTTATTACTGCTTGTCATATCGAAAATCTTTTCCATACACTCATCAGACGGAGTAAGATTTGAGAATGTACCCTTGAAATTTTCCTTATTGTTCATATATCCATTCATCTCCCAACTTAAGTTTCAATTTGTTTCTTGAGCGTTTAAGCAATGATTTTACCGTTGATTCTTTAATACCCGTTACCTTTGAAATATCGCTTATTGTCAAATCATCATAATAAAACAAAATCACGCACAAACGCTCTTTTTTATTGAGCGACATAACAGCATTGTATAAATCCACATTAAAATATTTATCGAATGTTGAAACATCGTAAACTTCTTCAATAGATTTATTTTGCCTGAATGACAGATTGAAAAAGTTTTTACAATCATTGACAAGCACCTTTGTAAGCCATTTGTCAATTCCCAAATCATCATTAAATTCAATTTTACTTTTCCACAGCTTTAAAAATGTGTTTTGCAAAGCGTCCTCGGCATCGTGTTTATTCTTTAAATACGAAAACGCTATGACAAACAACCTTTGACTGTTTCTTTTGACAGCATGTATAAACTTTTCTTCTGTCATCATTTCGCCTCCTCTCTGAAAGGTCCTTTCACTGTTATAACAGTTCAGAACACCAAAAAGTTGCAGAGAATTATTATTTTTGCCGTAATCGGCACAGATAAAGAAATTGACAAATTCCTGCAAGGAGTTAGGAATTATATCGAACAATAAAAAAGCCTCACGGATGCAAAAGCGTATCCGTGAGGTTAAATTATTTTAAAAACATTGTAAGTAAAAGAATAATAACGAGAATAACTGCTATTGTAACAAGTGCTTTGACAATGCGGGTTACGGCATCAAAAGTATTCGTTGGGCAAAGTTGCATAATGATATACTTGAGCGGATTATCCACTTTTCTGCCGACAATATCTTTATAACGCATATCATAGGTTTCAATATGTCCGTCAGTAAAAAGGTCGATAACTCTTGTGCCTCTGTCCATACCCGGACCGTAAACATTGAAGCCTGCGCCTTGAGTGTAGCCAACATCAACGCCGTTGATTTCACCGTTAAAGGAATTGTTGTGGTCGTGACCGAAGTAAATACCCTTTACATCGCCCTTTTCGCACATAGCGTCAAATTCTCCGCTGTTAACCTGTGGGTCGGCAGGAGACTCTTTCATAAACGCTTCCTTGTTCACTCTATCCTTTTTAAGCACAAAATATTCGCCCTCGTGAGTTCTGAATCCTCTTACAGAGCCACGCTTTGTGAAATTGACCTTTTTGAGCAGGTCAAAGACCTCGCACACAGGAATATGCTGAATAACAACGCTCGGCACAACCTTGCCGAGTTTTTGCTCATAGCTGTCACGAATTGCTCGATACCAATCAATCTGATTTTCGTGCACACAGTCATAACCTACCTTGAGATTGCTGTGACTGTCGATTGTATAAAGCAAGAACTTAACTTCATCGCCGTCCTTAATCTCAAAACAATGATTGCCGACTCCGTCAACTCCGTCATCACTTTCACCGACAAAGCCCTCAAAGGTTTTGTAAATCTTGAACTGTTCCTCGTTTGTAAGTCCAACCTGTCTGTCGTGATTGCCGAAACATATTGCAAAAGGAATTTTGCGTTTTACAACAGGCTCAACAAGAATTGAGAGCACCTCTTTTACCTTATTGGCATCTCCCTTGAAACTATGCTTACCCCAAATTTGGTCACCGCTGTAAATAACCAAATCCGGTTGACTTCTGTCGAGAGAAGCCTCAATAAGTTTGATTGTATCCGAATTAACCTTGTTACCCTCTTGGGTGTCGGCTATCATAAGTATTCTGAATTTTCCGTTATTAAATTTTAATGTCATATAATCACCAAAAATAATAATAACATAAATAAAAATAAAGTGCAATTATATAGTCAAAAATTATGCTAATATGTCGGTTTTTTTGGAAAATTTGTTAAACTTGACAAAAAAGGCAACAATTTATTGAACACAAAAATTACCTGTGATATAATCATTTTGACAAAAAATAAACGAAGGGATAAAAGATGAAATCGTTTTTTGAAAAAGTGAAAATATCGCAAATGTCCGATTCGTTCATAACAGCAATATTTGTTGTGCTTTCAGGCGGATTTCAGGATGCCTACACATATATGTGCAGAGATGAGGTTTTTGCAAACGCTCAAACGGGAAACATTGTTTTGATGAGTTCACACCTCTTTCAAGGCGAATTCAAAAGTTGCGTTAAATATTTAATACCGTTGATATCATTTATGATAGGTACATATGTTGCGGAGCATGTGCATTACCATTTTAAATATCTTGAAAAAATACACTGGCGACAAATCATTATTCTTTGCGAAATTGTGCTTTTGTTTTCTGTTGGGTTCATTTCACAAAAACACAACGCACTTGCAAATGCACTTGTTTCATTTGTATGCGCAATGCAGGTGCAAACATTCCACAAGGTTCGCGGTCAGGTTTACGCATCCACAATGTGCATAGGCAATATGAGGAGCGCAATTGTTTCGCTGTTTGCATATTTTCAGTACAAGGACAAAAAAATCAGAGAAAAAGCAATTGTGTACTTCAGCGTTATCGGAGTGTTTGCAATCGGCGCAGGACTCGGAAGTGTTATAACAAAGCAACTCGGCGTAAAAGCGATTTGGGTATGCTGTGCATTGCTGACAATCAGTTTCCTTATGATGTTCATTGATTTGGAACTCAACGAAAAACGAAACAGCAAGAACGGCAGAAAGAGCAAAGAAGAAATCAAGCAAAAAGAGCCAAACACCAATCCAAAAAAGACGAATACACATATGGATTAAATATAAAAACGAGGTTCAAAAGAGCCTCGTTTTTATTTTGTATTTTATTTTTATTCACCGAGTTTTGCAAGTTCATCACGGAAGGATTCGGCAGAATCGAATTCCTTGTAAACCGACGCAAAACGAACATAGGCAACTTCGTCAATTTCCTTGAGCTTTTCCATAATAAGTTCACCGATACGAGATGAAGAAACCTCACGGTCAACCGATGACTGAAGCTGTGCCTCGATTTCATCAATCTTTTCGTCAAGTTCTGCAACGGTAACCTTACGCTTTTCGCAGGCACGAAGCATACCCTTGAGAATTTTATTTCTGTCAAAGACTTCTCTTGACCTATCTTTTTTGATTACAATAACAGGAACATCCTCTATGGTTTCATAGGTGGTGAACCTTTTTGAACACTGAATACACTCTCTGCGGCGGCGAATACGCTCATTTTCGTCGGTCGGTCGAGAATCGATAACCTTGCTTTCGGTATAACCGCAAAACGGACATTTCATAGCATTTTCCTCCAATGCAACAGTTGTTTCTTATTGAATAATTGCTATTATACCACAACATATAGAAAAATGCAAGAAAAACAGCAAATCTATATATAGTTTATGTTATGCTTTTTTGAGTGAGTTATCCTTGTTATTGTATATAAACATCCAAACTGCCATGGCAATAATGATTGTGTAGCCCACTACGGATAGGGTGTCGGGCACTTGATGACCGAGGAAAAAGTAGCCTTCAATAGCAGTAAAGATGATATTTGAATAGTCAAAAATTGAGATTTCGCTGCTCGGAGCAAAGCCGTATGCGGCGGTAATTCCGAACTGACCGCCTGCGGCACAAAGTCCTACAAGCATAAGATACAAAAACTGCTTGCCGGTCATTGGAGAATAATTAAAAATCAGATAAGGCGCTGTGACAGCAACCGAAAACAGGGAGAAGAAGAATACCGTAAATCTGCCGTTTTCGCCCTTATTTGCCATATGACGAACACAGGTGTAAGCCGCACCGGCACTGAGTCCGCCCACAAAACCGGCAATTGACGGCACAATCTCAATGTTTGACATTGTAGGCTTGATAACGAACATTGCTCCGACAAAGGCAATAATAATTGCGATTGCTTGCTTTGGCTTAACCTTTTCTTTGAGAAAAATTGCTGAGAACAGCAGTGTTGCAAACGGCGAAAGTTTGTTGAGCATTGCCGCATCTGCCGTGTGTGCCATATGGGTTGTGGCATAAAAATTGCCGAACACTCCCAAAAGTCCCACGCTTGAACGCAAAAAATGATATTTTAAGCATCCTTTGGTTGGCTTAAACGGCTCGTGATTTTTCAGCAAAACCGCCGAAGCGAAAAAAAGAGCAACAAGATTGCGGAAAAACACCTTTTGCGGAACAGGAATATCCCCCGAAAGATTGATAAACGAACTCATTCCGCTGAAACATAATGCGGAAAAGAGTATACATAAAATTCCCTTTGTCTTGTTGCTTAACTTATTCATAATTTAATACTGTCCAAATACTGTTTGCTAAAGGCTAATTCATTCATAACATCATAGCCTTTTGAATAAATCTCTATCACATATCCACCTTTATAATCGGCATCGTTCATCATTTGGAACAAACGCTTAAAATCGAAAGTTCCCCTACCCGGAGGCATACAATCAACCTCTAGAGTATTGTCACTCAAATGAATATGCGTGATTTCATTTTTAAATTCATCGGCAACATAAAACGGGTCGTAGCCGCAACGGATAGCCTGCTTTACATCAAATACCATATGAAAATCATCGCCGAGATAATCTCTCATTCTTTTAAGGAAATCAACACTTTGACTTCTGAAACGAACAACATTTTCCTGACAAACATTGACGCCCTCTTTTTTGCCGAGTTCAACAAGAGAAGCGAAGCGGTCGAAATAGAATTCCTCGCTCATATTTCTCTTTTGAACGGCAACCGAACCGTGAATAACAACATTCTTTGCACCGAGGAGAGCGGCAGCGTGAAAATGCTTTTGATACAGTCCGATAAAATCGTCATATCTACGCTCATATTCGGCAAAGATGCAGTTACTTTCAAGTGCTGATGAAAACGGATGAACCGACAAAACCTTTGCTCCGTGGTCGTCCGCATTTTTGCGAAGTTGCTTTACAAACGGCTCCTCAAGCTCTGAAGAAGTGTTGAAAAACACCTCTGTTTGCTTGAAGCCGAGAGATAAAACATTATCAAGCGACTTCTCCGTTACCAACGGAAAGAAGCAGGATGATGAAGCACCTACTTGCATTAGCCCACCAACTTTTCTATTGCCGCAAGTTTTACGCTTGTACAAAGGATTTGTGTTGCAAGGTCAAGTTCTGCAACAGGCGGAAGTGACGGAGCAATACGGATATTACTGTCGTTAGGGTCGTTGCCATACGGATAAGTTGCACCGACTGTTGTAAGAGTTACGCCTGCTTCCTTGCAAAGCTCGCCAACTCTCTTTGCAGTGCCGTTCATAACATCAAGGCTGATGAAATAGCCGCCCTTAGGGTCAAGCCATTCTGCAATACCGAGTCCGCCGAGTTCATTTTCAAAGTGTTCGATAACCATATCAAACTTTGGCTTCAAAATAGCTGCGTGCTTTTTCATATGAGCAAGAAGTCCGTCAACATTGCCAAAGAACTTTACATGGCGAAGTTGATTCATCTTGTCATAGCTGATTGTTTCGCAATTAAGTCTTTTCTTGATTTGTGCAATATTTGCATCACTTGCAGCAAGTGCAGAAACACCTGCGCCCGGGAAAGTCATTTTTGAAGTTGAGCAAACCTCGATAACCATATCCTCGTTATCGCCCAAAACATCAAAGATGTTGAGAAGTGTGTCGCCTTCGTCCTTAATATCGTGAACGCAATATGCGTTATCCCAAACGATTCTAAAGTCCTTTGCGGCAGGCTTAAGTGCGGCAATACGGCGAACTGTGTCATCAGAGAAAGTGATGCCCTGTGGGTTTGAGTACTTTGGCACGCAGAACATACCCTTTACGGCTTCATCCTTTACAAGTTCTTCGATAACATCCATATCAGGGCCTTCACTTGTCATAGGAACATTAATCATTTTAATGCCGAAGTGCTCCAAAATTGTGAAGTGTCTGTCATAACCCGGAACAGGACAAAGGAATTTAACCTCGTCAAGCTTGCACCAAGGAGTTGAGCCGAGAACTCCCTCGCAGTAGCACTGGCAGATATAGTCATACATAAGGTTCAAAGAAGCTGACGGACCGACGATGATATTCTTTGCTTCAACACCGAGCAAATCGGCAAAAAGTTGCTTACAGCTCTTGATACCGTCAAGAAGTCCGTAGTTACGAACATCAAAACCGTCTTCTGTATAATCAATAGGCTTGAGCATATCCATTGAAAGGTCAAGTTGCTCCTTTGAAGGCTTACCTCTTGACATATCAAGATTAAGACCCATTGCCTTAAATTCATCAAACTTTTTAAGGAGAGTTTCTTTTTCTGCAAGAAGCTCATCTTTTGTCATATTTCTGTATTCAGACATAAAAATTCCTCGCTATCATTAAATTACTGAAATATTTTATCACAAAATCAGACAACATTCAATATACCATAAATATAAAAGAGCACCCAAAATGCCTTGTTTTTTGGTAAATGTACCTATAAAAGTGCTATTGCATTTATGTATATTGTATGATAAAATATAGGTACAATAAATTTCAAGGAGGAATTATCATGGCAGGTATGACATATGAATCAATCGTGGCAGCTACCAGAACAAAATTCTACAACGCAGATGTTTCAAACGTACAAGGTACAATGGCTTTTCAGATTAACATCGAAGGCAAAGCAGTTAACGGCATTTTTTACATAGAAATAAAAGACGGTCAGGTACATGTTGAGCCTTATGAATATTATGACAGAAATGCTATTATTCACATCAACGGCACAAACTGGATCAAGCTTATCAACGGCAAACTCAATCCTGTTGTTGCATTCACAACAGGCAAGATTACTGTTGACGGCGACGTAAATGCGGCACTTGAGATGACAAAGTTCTTGGACTAATAGTCATCTTTAAATAAATACACATTCTGCAAACCACATCGAAAAATCGGTGTGGTTTTTTCGATTGTAACACTTCCGTGCGATTTTCATAGTATGAGTTAGAAAACACGAAAGGAGGTCGCACAATGGGTTGTTGCAATAATTGCGGATGCGGTAATTCTTCTTGGGTAATTATCCTTATCATCATCCTTCTTTTATGTGGCGGTTTCAACAACAACGACTGCGGTTGCGGTTGTAACTAACTGCTGAGTACACAAAGAGGCTACGGAAATCCGTAGCCTCGATTTTATTTTTTACTAATTGACTAACAACTACAATATGTTATAATAAATAGGAATAATTATAATTTTTCGGAGGAAAAATATGGAGAAAGCAAGAAAGAGAATTGAATACATAGATATTTTAAAAGGATTTGCTATAATTACCGTGGTGTTTCTTCACGTACATAGCGGTTATAATGTTGAAGAAACTCCTGCAGGATATCTAATAAGATATTTTCGTTCTTTTCAAATGTCAATGTTTTTCGTTTTATCAGGCATTTTATTTAACCCAAACATAAACAATTATAAAGACAAAATTGTAGGAAAAATTAAAACCTTATTTTTACCAAGCGTTCTTTGGGGCGGAATTATCGGCATTGGTTTAGAATCGGTCAGGAAATATTTAGGAACAGAAGGCATTGAAAACTACAATTTAAAATCTGAAATTGTAGGTTTTGTTTTAGGAAAATCTTCATATTATGGTAGTTGGTTTGTATTCACTCTTTTTGGCATATACCTTCTTGAATATTTAATTTCTTTTATTTGCAAAAAAACTAATTTTTCTTATAAAAGTATTCTGATAACAATAATACATATTTTATTTGCCGTTTGTGGATTATTAATCGGAAAATATGACTTTAGTTTATACTATAATTTGAGATTTGTATTAGTTGCGTCTATGTTATTTTATGCCGGATACCTTTATCAACAATTCAACAAGCAACATTATACGGCAATAGATATTCTTTCAGTAATTGTCGGTATTGTACTGTCTATGATAAACACCGGCGTTGTAGTATTTTCAGACTTCTACTTCGCCAATCCTATTATTTCTGTTTTAGCATCGTTTTGCACAATTTATGGATTAATCGGAATAGCAGAAAAACTATCAGAAAAATTCAATTTCCGTTTTTTAAAACTTATGGGACAAAACAGCATTATAGTTTTATACACGCATTTTATTCTTATATTGGTAGTAATTCGTATGTTAGAAAAACTTCTTAAATTACCAATTCACACCTTCCCTGCTATATTGTCATTTATAATTATTATTGCTCTTGAATTTGTTTTAGTAAAATATATGCCATCATGCTTTAAAAAACTTTTTGGAATAAACAAATAGCAAAACCGGATACACAAAGAGGCTACGGAAATCCGTAGCCTCGATTTTATTTTTTCTTTAGTTTTAACAACAAGGTAATTATAGTTAATATGAGTATTCCGACAAGCATATACAAAACATACAAAAACCACGGTGATGAAGTGACAAAAATAGCTGTTGATGTGTCTGCATAACCGATTATATTATCCGGAACGGACATTCTTTTTGTCCACACTGTCAAAATCACGGACAATATCAGCAATATTCCGCCGACAAAGGAAAGAATTACGATTGCCGTTTTGACTTTTGACTTATTCGGTTCTGTTTGTTCTGCCAAAAGTTCATCCGATTTATTTGAAATCAATTCATCTAATGATATTCCGTACAAATCACAAATCGCCATAAGATTTGCTGTACTAGGTTTTGAAGCATTATTTTCCCACTTTGCAACCGCCTGTCGTGATACATTGAGTTCAAAAGCCACGGTTTCCTGTGACAAATGTTTTTCTGTACGAAGTTGTTTTAAACGCTGACCTAAATCCATATAACGCCCTCCGTTTCATACAATAATTATAGCAACAATCTGTATGGATTTCCAGCAATTATTTGTCAACTTTAGGTTGCACAAATGATTTTTCTATATAAAAAACACCTTGAATTAAAAATACAAGGTGTTTTATTGAATAAGTTTGTTTATGAAGCAAGTGCTCCGACAAGCATCATATAGTCGCCGATTTGAACACCAAATTCAGGACCGCCGTCCATAATGAGTTGCTTTTCAGCAGTCATCTTGAACATATCGCCTGTGCCGAGAAGAATCATAAGAGCAGATTTTGGACAGTCGAACTTCATATTGAAGAACGGCTTTGCTCTCTTATACTCGCCTCTGCCGGCTCTCGACTTACCTGCCTTGATACGAATATACGCTGTGCATTCAGGATGGCCGATAACCTCCCATTGATAGCAACGGTCAGGTGATTTAAGTGCCCATTCATGAATGTCAGGATGTCCGAGCTTATTAAGCTGTGAGATACCCGATGAAAGCAAGTAGAAATAGAGCTTGCAAAGAAGAATTGCGGTTGGCTCATCAACGCTGTCAGGGTCCTTGATGCCCAAAAGTGATGACATCTTGAGGAGAACCTGCATAAATTTCAAGAACTTACCGAAATTCTTAATTCTCAAAGCGGGGAGAAGGTTTGCGACCTTGCCCTTCATAAATTCATTCATCTTTTCCATTGACGGAAAAGCAAGCTCTGCATCAATCTTCTTCTGTCCGAGATATTCACCGAGCTTAACAGTCCATTCACCGTTTTCGATAATAAAGTGAACAGCCTCAACATCTTCCGCATTTACCCTTGCGGAAACTTGATAAATTGCATCCACGCCCTCAAACTTCTTTTTGAGTTCAGGAACATCGGTAGCAATAGTCTTTAAAAGTGGCATTGCGCCCGCCATAAAGACTTTATTTGTGTAGCGAACCTCATCGCTTGGCATAATAATACACTCCTTTCGGTTAGATAACAATTGAGATTGGTGAAATTTCCTTAGAACTCATCATCCCAAGCATCGTCTGCCTCAAAGTCAGCGTGCATCATTTCCTGAATTGTTTCTGCGATACCGTTTGCATCAATCTTTGCCATAGCAAGAAGGTCTTCCTGCAAGCCGATTGTTGAGAATGCGTCTTGGTGACCGAGCATCTTGAATGCGCAAGCCTTACCTGAAGAAGCAACAACCTCTGCAACAGCTGAGCCCAAACCACCCATAACTTCGTGGTCCTCAACAGTGATGATACGACGAGTATCTGAAATAGCTGAAAGAACAGCCTCTTTATCAATAGGCTTGATTGTGTGCATATTAAGAACACGAACTGAAAGACCGCCGTCTGATGCAGCGATACGAGCAGCCTGCATAGCCTCGAATACGCATGAACCGCAAGCGATAACAGTGATGTCTGTACCCTCGTTCATAACAGAAGCCTTATCCCAAACGAAGTTGCACTCCTCAGGGTTCTTATAGATAACCTGGTCGAAACCTCTGTTGATACGGATATAAACAGGACCTTCAATATCATAAGCAGCCTTAACTGCATTGTATGTTTCTGCACCGTCACAAGGGCAAATAACAGTCATGTGAGGCAAAGTTCTCATACAAGCCATATCAATAAGTGCATGGTGAGTTGAACCTGCCTGACCGAATGATGTACCTGCGTGAGTTGCAATCATCTTTACAGGAACATTTTGATAGCAAATGTCTGTATGGATTTGGTCAAGAGATCTTGCTGCGGTGAAAATAGCAAATGTTGAAGCAAAAGGAATCAATCCGTTTTTAGCCATACCTGCTGCTACACCGAACATATTTTGCTCTGCGATACCTACATTGAAGAATCTGTCCGGGAACTTTTCACCGAACATTCCGATTTTTGTTGATTTTGCAAGGTCGGCTGTAAGAGCGACAACATCCTTATGTTCTTCACCGAGCTCACAAAGAGCGATACCGTAGCATTCTGCTGTTGACAGCTTTGTTGTATCTGTCATTGTATAAGACATACCACCCATATCTTACGCCTCCTTTTCTACACGAGCACAACGCTCTGCCAAATATTTATCAAGTGATGCATATGCTTTTGCAAGTTTTTCATCATCAAGTGAACCGTAGTGCCACTTGTAGTCATCCTGCATAAAGTCAACGCCGGCGCCCTTAAATGTGTCCATAATAATAGCTGTCGGCTTGTCACCGCCATCCTGATGATTCTTGATAGCAGCTTCGATAGCGTCGTTGAGTTCCTTCATATTGTGACCGTCAACACGGAAAACATTGAAGCCGAAAGCCTCGAACTTCTTATCAAGAGGTTCAACCTTCATTTCATCATCAACACGACCGTCAATCATACACTTGTTGTTATCGGCAAAAACCACGACATTTGAAAGTTTGAACTGTGCGGCACTCATAGCAGCCTCCCAGTTTGAACCTTCGTTGAGCTCGCCGTCACCGGTAAGAACATAGTTCAAATAGTCAATGCCGTTTACTCTGCCTGCAAGTGCAAAACCTACTGCAAGAGAAAGGCCGTGACCAAGTGAACCGGTTGAGCAGTCTACACCTTTAACCTTGTTGCAGTCCATATGCATACCGATTTTTGCACCGGTAAGGTTGAAGATTTTAAGTTCTTCTTCAGGCATAAAACCGCGATCAACAAGCACAGGAGCGTAGCCTACTGCACAGTGACCCTTTGAGAGAACAAAACGGTCTCTGTCCGGCATATCCGGATTTTGAGGATCAATCTTCATAAAACGATTGTAGAGAATTGTCATACAATCCATTGCAGATAACGAGCCGCCTACATGTCCCGAACCGCCCCATACGGCAGTCTGCAAACAGTAGCGTCTTAAAAAGTCAGCCTTTTTTTCAAGGCGGAGCCACTCTTCTTTATCGAATGGCACATAATTTGCTGGCATAAAAATACCCCTTTCTTTTATTAAAATAATTTACTCCAAAAATTATTTAATTCAAATTACTTAAGACCCAACTCCGGGTGTCTTGCAGCAACAACGCCGAAAGCATCTTCTGCAATATCAACAGCGAGCTTGATGTCCTCATCTGTTACGGCAGCGTTCATGAAGTGGTTGTGGTGAGAAGCAAGGAACAAACCTCTGCTTACACATTCAGCAATCCACTCCTGATGAAGCATAAGGCTGTCATCGTTTGCGACACGGAGATAGAAGAGTGCAGGCTCACCCGAAACCTTAAGGTTGAAGCCGTGCTCCTTACCTGCGGCAACAAGACCGTCACAAAGGAGTGTACCCTTTTCTCTGAACATCTTAGGTGTGTCAAGTCTCTTCATCTTTGGAATACAAGCAAGACAAGCAGCGAACGGCTCGGCACTCATCCAATATGAACCTGTATATACAACTGATGAAGCAGTATTTTTCATATGCTCCTGACCGCATACAGCAGACATATTGTAGCCGTTTGCAAGTGCTTTACAGAAGCAGATAAGGTCTGCCTTAAAGCCATAGTAATGGTCAGAACCTGCAAGGTCAAGACGGAAACCTGTACGAACATCGTCGATGATAAGAACCATACCGTGATCGTCACAGAACTTACGAACCTTTGCCCACTGCTCTTTGGTTGCAGTTGTGTTATCAAAGAAGTTACCGTGGTCATATGGCTGTGCGATAAGACCTGCGAAATCGCCGTTTGCCTCATCATATGCCTTTTGCATAGCGTCCATATCAAACCAAGGAACAACAACATTGTTTTCTACTTCTTCAGGGAGAATACCCGGATAGTCAGCCTTTTGTGCCCATTGGAAGTCACCGTGATAGTAGCCCTTGAAGAACATCATCTTCTTTTTGCCTGTATGTGCTCTTGCACACATTACAGAGAAAGTTGTTGCGTCAGAGCCGTTCTTCATAAAGAATGCCCAATCTGCTGTTGCAACAGTGTCCTTGAGGAGCTCGGCACACTCTACCATCTTATATGACGGAGAAGTTGTGCAGTTGCCCTGCTTGAGCTGTGCCATAGCGGCTGCGTCTACATCCTCATCGCAATAGCCGAGAACATTTGGACCGTATGCGCACATAAAGTCAAGATACTTATTGCCGTCAACATCCCAAAAATATGTGCCCTTTGCGTGATCTGACATCAAAGGCCATTTTGTGATTGGGAGGAACAAGCCTTCAGACGGACCAAGGTGACCGTAAACACCTGAAGGAATTGCGTTGAGGGCTCTGTTGAACCACTCTTGTGATTTTTCGTGTTTATATTCAGGGAATTTGCTCATTATACCGTGTCCTCCTTAGCCCAAATATACAGCAACTCTGTCAAGAATTCTGTTGATATTGTCAATCATATTAATCATACCGCACATATAGATGTTGCCTGCACAAAGCTCTGCCATTGTTGATGCAGTGCCGTTGAAGAGTGCATTTGCAAGCTCTACAGTCTTAAATTCCATAACCGCTCTTGGAGTGTCAGGCTTTTCCTTGATAAGTTCAAGGTGATGATCTCTTGCTCTGATTGTTACATAGCAAGCATCTGTGATACCCATCTGAATATCGCCGTCAGGGATATATGATGCAGAAAGTTTGCTGATTGAATCAGTGTTGCCCAATGCACAAATAGCACCGCCGATTGTGTACATTGTGAGGATAGTTGACTTTCTGAAGAAATCCTTATCCTTCAAATCTTCTTCACTCGGCATAAGATACTTTGTCAAGATATTTGTGAGCTTTGTGAAAGGGCCCATAAGGAATGACAAAACCTGTGCGATATTCTTTGCAGGAATACCAGGCTTGCTGTCATCAATAAGGGCATTGAATTTTTCAGGAGATGCAAACTTCATCTTACAGGTGCAACCATAGTCACCCTCTGTCATTTTGCATCCATCTTGTGTGAAATGATAAGTTACACAAGGACCGTCTGTAACATCAAAGCACAATGAAACAGGCTTTTTGAGTCCTCGGCAAACTGCTTTTGCTTCGTCAACCATATCGCAAAGATTCTCTAATGTTGCGAGAACACCGTACGCATTGACAAATGCCATTGATTTTGCTTCTTTCAAAACAATTCCTCCTTAATTCTGTCGTTGTTAAAATTCAACATACGAATGCCTAATATACATTGAAATTATAGCATAAGTCACAGTTTTTATCAACAAAATATATTAAATAAATGTAAACTAATTCAATTTTATACATTTATCACAAAATATACCACAACTTTTTGTATCATTATAATATTTTACTTTGAAATTACAGCTTGACAAATAAATATCAAAATCAACTTGGGCAAAAAATAATCGGACAACCTTTGAGTTATCCGATTAAACTTCATTAATTTATAAACGCAAATACACCGGCAGTAAGACCGCTAAGCCCCATGAGCACTGCCAATACAATAGCCGTTATTTTTACCCATGTTCTGTTCATTAGCTATTCCTCTTATTCCATAAATCTTCCGGCTGCCTCAACCAAAGTATCTGCAAGTGTGTGCGCACTGTTTTTATCTGTACCGATTGCAGTAACATATGCCTTGATTTTTGGTTCTGTGCCTGACGGTCTGACAATAAGTTTATTGCCATCGGTAAGGTCAAACGCAAGAACATTTGATTTTGGCAAATCAATAGTCTTTGACGGAGAACCGTCTGCATAAGTGATTGTTGAACTTTCATAATCAGACACGGCTGTTACTGCCATACCTGCAATTTCCTTTGGCGGATTTGTACGGAGAGTGTCCATAATAGAAGCCATTTTGTCCATGCCTGCTGCGCCCTCAAAGGTGTATGACTCAACAACATTTGCATAGTAGCCAAACTCATCATAAAGAGAATTCATAACATCAACAAGGTTCATATTCTTTGTTTTATAATAAGCTGCCATTTCGCAAATAAGCATTGAAGCAACAACTGCGTCCTTATCTCTTGCGTGAGTGCCTGCAAGATAGCCATAGCTTTCTTCAAAGCCCATAACAAAATCGCTTGCTCTGCCCTCTGCTTCAAGATTTGTGATAAGCTCACCGATATACTTAAATCCTGTGAGAAGATTCTTGAATGTGCAGTTATACTTTTTAGCAATAACTTCTGCAAGGTCGGTTGAAACAAAAGATTTTACGGCAATTGCAGATGACGGCAATGTGCCCTTTGCCTTGCGCTCCGAAAGAATGTAATTGAGGAGCATTGCACCAACTTCATTACCACTCAAAAGAACAGGCTCGCCCTTATCATCAGGAACGGCAATGCCCACTCTGTCGCAGTCAGGGTCGGTTGCAAGAAGCAAATCCGCTTTGATGGTCTTGTTCATTTCAAGTCCGAGTTCGAACACCTGCTTGATTTCAGGATTTGGGAACGGACAAGTTGGAAAATTGCCGTCAGGATATTCCTGCTCCGGAACAACATAAACATTCTTAACGCCGATTCTGTCGAGAATTTCACGAACCGGCTTATTGCCCGTGCCGTTAAGCGGAGTATAAATAACCTTCAAGTCCGCATTCTTTACAATATCAGGATTGATGCACTGTTTTTGAACTTCGTCAAGGAACAGTTCGATAACATCCTTGCCGATATATTCGATTGTGCCATCCGCAACAGCCTTGTCAAAATCAACCTTTTTGATGCCTGTAAAATAATCCACCTTTTGGATGAATTCGTATGTTTCCGATGCTTCCTCATCAGTCATTTGATAACCCTTTGGATTGTAGCACTTATAACCGTTATACTTTGCAGGGTTGTGTGAAGCGGTGAGAATAATACCGCTTGATGTGTGGAAGTGACGAATTGCGAATGAAAGGCAAGGAGTCGGCTCAAGCTCGTCATAAAGATAAACCTTAATGCCGTTTGCAGCCAAAATACTTGCTGCCTCTTTGCTGAAATATTCCGATTTGATTCTGCTGTCGTAGCCGATTGCAACAGACGGTGAATCGTAGTGAGCGTTGAGGAAATCCGCAAGTCCCTGTGTTGCTCTGCCGACAGTGTAAATATTCATTCTATTTGTGCCTGCTCCGATTACTCCACGAAGTCCGGCAGTACCAAATTCGAGTGAACGATAAAATCTATCCAATATCTCATCGTCATTGCCCTTTATGCTTTCAAGTTCTGCTGTAAGGTCAGGGTCACCTGTTGCCTTTTGCAGCCACTCGTTATATAAAGCGTTAATGTCCATAAGAAACTCCTTAATCAATTAAATATTTATTTGAAAATTCAAGTTTATTTTAAACTTATTATTTTGTATTGTCAATATTTCAAATATAATGTATAATATTTATTAACAATTTACTCATAGGTGATGAAATGAAAAAGAGAATTGCATTGTGGGACAACCTAAAATTCCTGTTGATTATATTGGTTGTAATAGGTCATTACACGCAACAATTAAGAGCTGACAACGATATTATGCAAAGAATATATGTTTTTATATATTCATTTCATATGCCGGCTTTTATTTTTGCAACAGGATTGTTCTCAAAAAGAGCCGTGAACGAAAAAGACATCAAAAAAGTATTGCCATATCTAACTTGCTTTTTTGCAACAACGGTTACACTCTTTTTGTCAACCTCGGCTCTTGGCTGGGATTCAAAAATCGAACTGTTCAGTCCGGGCGGGCTGCCGTGGTACTTAATGTCTATGTTCTTTATGTTCTTGATTACAATGGTGATAAAGGACTACAAGCCACAATACATATTTATATTATCACTAATCATAGGTGTTATGTGCGGATTTGCACAAACAGAAAATCCCGACTTTTTCACTTGGATGCGTACGCTGATATTCTATCCGTTTTTCTATCTTGGTTACTGCCTTGACAGTGAAAAAATCGAAAAAGCAACAAACAAAATATATTTGAAAATAATAGCTGTTGTGTTTTTTATTACGATGTACATACTCATTTTTTCGTATCCGAAAGAGGCAAGAACACTCAGCCAACTTAACACGGCAAGACATTTTTATTCGGAATTGGGTCGATTTGCACCACTCGGATGGTTGTACAGAATCCTGTGCTACGCAATCGGATTTGCGGCAATATTCCTGCTGATAAGCCTTATTCCGAGAAAAAGCATTTCGGGCTTCACAAAATACGGAGGACGAACACTCGGAATATATATGTTCCATTATGTTATCATACACATAACAATATATGTGATTAAGATTCAAAATATATTTGAATCCGTTTTTCCAAACAGTTGGGCATATTTAATCATTCCTGTTGCAATACTGACTGCGTATTTCTGTGGAAATCCGATGTTCAATTGGGTATCGCAAAAGCTGTTTTCACGAAAAGAAAAGCTGAAAGGATAAACTATGTTTGCTAAAGTAAAAAGTGAAGGACTTTTGGGAATAGAAAGTTACGATGTTGAAGTTGAAGCAGACCTCAGCTCCGGTATGCCGAGGTTTGACCTTGTCGGCTTGCCTGACACAGCGGTTAAAGAAAGCCGTGAGCGTGTGAGAGCATCAATCAAAAACTGCGGTTTTGACTTCCCTGTTTCAAGAATAACGGTCAACATTGCCCCTGCCGACATCAAAAAAGCAGGAGCTGTATACGACCTGCCTATACTCGTTTCAATACTAAAAGCAAGCGGCCAAATCAAAGCGAATTTGGATGATTTTGCATTCATAGGTGAGTTGTCGCTTGATGGCGAAATTCGAAAGGCAAACGGTGTTTTGCCGATGGTTTTGCGAGCAAAGGAAAAAGGCTTAGGTGCAATTTTTGTGCCGTATCAAAACGCATTTGAAGCAAGCGTGGTTAAAGGCATTGATATTCTCCCCGCAAGGAGCATAAAAAAAATTGTTTCTCACCTTGATTTTGGCAAGCTGATTGAACCTGTTTCGCACGATATAAACGAGGACGACATCCTTGCAGAACAGCTTGACTTTGCTGATGTAAGAGGTCAAGAAGCCGCAAAAAGAGCAATTGAAATTGCTGCGGCAGGCTCACACAACTTGATTATGATTGGACCTCCGGGCACGGGTAAATCAATGCTTGCAAAAAGAATCGGTTCAATTTTGCCTGATATGACATTTGATGAAAAAATAGAAACAACAGCAATTTATTCGGTTGCAGGAATGTTGCCCGAAGATGTCAAGCTCATATCAAAACGACCGTTCAGAAGTCCGCACCATACAATCTCTGCGCAGGGTTTAACCGGTGGCGGAACAAATCTTCGACCGGGTGAACTATCGCTTGCACACAACGGCGTACTTTTTATGGACGAGTTCCCTGAATTTGACAGACGAACAAAGGAATCACTGCGACAACCGCTTGAAGATTCAAGAGTTACAATCAGCCGTGCAGGAGGCACAGTCAGTTATCCTGCAAACCTAATGGTTGTTGCCGCAATGAACCCTTGCCCGTGCGGTTATCTTGGGCATCCGACAACACCGTGCAAATGCACAGACGCAGCAAAGAGAAAATACCAAAACAAGATTTCGGGTCCGTTGCTTGACAGAATGGACATTCACATTGAAGTGCAAAATGTGGAATACGAAACAATATCAAGCAAGGAGAAAGCCGAAAGCTCGGCAGAAATTAAAAAGCGTGTTGACAAGGCAAGAGCCATTCAGCAAAAGAGGTTTGAGGGCACGGAAATCAGTTGCAACGCAAAGATGACACCATCTGCAACTCAAAAATATTGCACAATGTCACCGCAAGCAAACGCAATGATGAAGAACAGCTTTGAAAAACTCGGAATGTCGGGCAGAGCATACGACAAGATTTTGCGTGTGGCAAGAACAATTGCCGACCTTGACGACAGCGAAAACATCGAGGTTCAGCACATTGCAGAAGCATTACAATACAGAGCACTCGACAGAAAATATTGGGGATTATAAACAGCAAGAGGACAGAGAAATTAATCTCTGTCCTTTATTATATTTCTTTTTTTAAACACTTCAAGTGTGTGTTTGATTTGGTCATCAAAAAATCGTTGTTCTTCTGCACTCAATTCGTCAGGTGAAATCTCACCGATATTTTGCACCTTGTTTGCTCCGTGAAAATCAGAGCCTGCCGTAAAGACAATATTAAGATTAGTATATTTTTTGCACCTGTCAATTATCTGCCGACGAAAGTCGGCATTTTGCTTATAATGCCACAATTCGACACCCACCGTGTCGGTTGCATCTGCCGTGATAGTCGCTATTTCATCTATTTCCTCATCTGTAAATCTATACTCAACAAAATGAGCTATACTCGGCAATCCGCCGCATTGCACAACAGCATACAATCCCTCTTCAAAAGTCATTTCTCTACGCTTAACAAAATACTTTGATTTTGTATTGATTATGGTCTTGAACGCATTGCTCACAGAATCTGTGATTCCCTTATCCGTCAGATACCTTGCAATATGAACACGATTGACAAAACCGTCACCGTTGAGCATTGACAAAAATTCATCATAGCTGACATCAAAATCGACCGAAAGATTGTCAATCATCTGCCTAACCTGAACAGATTTTGACTCTGCCTCTCTGTCAAGAAGCGCCCTTAAAGGAGCAAATTTTTCGCTGTCAAAATCGCTGTTAACATTGAAATATCCGAGCAAATGGAGCTTTTTGCCGTTATGCTTTGTTGACAGCTCAATGCCTGCGATTTTGTGTGGCAATTCATCAGTCATTTCCTTTAAAACATCGACACTTTGAAAATTATTATGGTCGGTTATCGCAACATATTCAAAATTATTTTCTCTTGCAAATTCAACAATTTGAGGCACGGTAAGTGTGCCGTCCGAAAAAGTTGAATGAATATGCAAATCCACTTTCATATCATCACCGTATATTCAAAAACTGCCTTGCATTATTATTTGCAAAGCAGTTTGATTTACTATTATTCATCACCGTCAGCTTGATAATCAAACGACGAAGCATTGTAGCCAAAATACTTTTCAACAAGCGGAGTGAACTCGTCACCTTTTCCGTAGTTTTCCGACTTCATTTCTCGGATAGCCTCATTGATTGAATCCTTCCAACCGCTATTTTTTGCACAAGCGATAACATACTCGATTGTATCAAGTTCGCCGTTCAAAATATTGAAGCTGTCAGACTTTGCGGTTTCTGTTGGGCGATATGTAAATTCGTCAACAACTACTGCGTCATACTTTTTGCCCAATTCATTTACAGCATTGTCAAAAGGCACAACATCAACACTTGCACAAGCACCGGATATGGCAGAATTCTTTTCAAAAGCAGTTTTTGCAGTGTCACCGACAACTGCAACCTTTGCACCCGAAAAGTCTGCATATGATTTAATACCGCTGTTTTTTGGAACAAGAGTGATTACTCTGTTTGTAACAATAGGTTCTGTGTATGAATAGTCCTTATTAAAAGTACCGCTGTTTTTTGACACAGCACCGAAAAGCAGACACGCACTGTATTCCCTGTTATTGCTGTCAAAAAATCCGCCGTCTTCTTCAAGAATATAACCATCGGCAACCTGTTCGTAACGGAAAGATTTGAGATCGCCTTTTACGCTGTCAAAGATTCCTTTCCACAATTCAGGCTCAAAACCTTTTGCCTTACCGTTTTTGACATCTGTAATAAACGGTGCAGCCTCTTTTGTGTACCCGATTACAGCCACATCAGTGCCGTATTTTTCGGCATTTTGATTTGAACAACCGGCAAAGCACATTGCAATGATTGCAACAGCACAAAGCACAGCTCCTATTTTTTTGATTAATTTCATAAGGATTCCCCCATTCGTATAATACAATTTTATAATATTCACAAATCAAAGTCAAGAAATTATACCATTTTTTGCATATGTTTTACACTCAACTTTCTTGACAATGGTAATAAAAGGTTTATAATATAATCATTACTATTACAAAGAATAAGAGGAAAATCATATGTTATCATTAGACAGAGTGTACAAAGCCTCAACAATTCTCAAAGAAATCATCAGAGAAACAGATTTAATTGCGGCACCGAATCTACACCAAGGTTGTAATGTTTATCTCAAAACAGAAAACCTGCAAGTGACAGGTTCATTCAAAATCAGAGGCTCATACTTCAAAATCAGTCAATTAACAGAAGAAGAAAAGAAAAAAGGCGTTATCGCTTGCTCTGCGGGTAACCACGCACAGGGCGTTGCGCTTGCAGCCACAAAGAACGGCATAAAGTCAATTATCTGCTTACCTGACGGTGCTCCTATCAGCAAGGTGGAAGCAACCAAGAGATACGGCGCAGAAGTTTGCCTTGTAAAAGGTGTTTATGATGACGCATACAATAAGGCTCTTGAACTCAAAGACGAAAAGGGTCTTACATTTATTCATCCGTTCAACGACCCTGATGTTATCGCAGGTCAGGGCACAATCGGTCTTGAAATACTCAATCAACTTCCGAGTGCGGATGTGGTTGTTGTGCCAATCGGCGGCGGCGGACTCATCAGCGGTATTGCCTACACAATCAAACAGTTGAAGCCTAACTGCAAGGTATACGGTGTTCAGGCTGCCGGTGCTCCGTCTATGGAACACTCAATTGCAGACGGCGAAATCGAAACACTCGACTATGTAAATACCATTGCGGACGGTATTGCCGTTAAAACTCCGGGTTCGCTGACATACGACATTTGCAACGAATATGTTGACGGAATTGTTACCGTAACAGATGACGAAATCGCACTTGCAATCCTCACACTTTTGGAACAACAAAAGCTTATCGCAGAAGGTGCGGGCGCTGTGCCTGTTGCCGCTGTTATGAACGGCAAAATCCCTGATGTTGACGGCAAAAATGTTGTTTGTGTTGTATCGGGCGGTAATATTGATGTTACAATCCTTTCAAGAGTTATTGAGCGTGGTCTTAAAATGGGCGGAAGAACCGCAGACATTGTTATTGCTTTGTCTGACAAACCGGGTCAGCTTTCAGGCGTAAGCCAGATTGTTGCCGAGCAAGGCGCAAATGTTGTTTCCGTTAACTACGACTCAACCGACCTTGATATGAACATTACAGACTGCTATCTTAAAATCGGCGTTGAAACAAGGAACTTTGAGCACATTGTTGCTGTTAAAAAAGCTCTTACAGACGCAGGATTTAAAGTATTGGAATAACAAACAAAGGAGATAAAAATCATGGAATATGTTGCAACAAACAATGCACCAAACGCAATCGGACCTTATTCACAGGCAGTAAAGGCAAACGGCTTGCTTTTCACTTCGGGTCAAATCGCAATCAACCCTGCAACCAACACAGTTGAGGCAAAAACAATTGAGGAGCAAACCACTCAAGTTTGCGAAAATCTCAAGGCTGTTGTTGAAGCGGCAGGCACTGATATGAGCAAAGTTGTAAAGACTGTTTGCTTTCTTGCAGACATCAACGACTTCGGCGCTTTCAACGAGATTTACGGCAAGTATTTCACTTCAAAGCCGGCAAGAAGCTGTGTGGCAGTAAAGGATTTGCCAAAGGGCGTTCTTTGCGAGGTTGAACTTATCGCCGAATTATAAAATAAAACAAAACAAGACAAACAAAAAATCGTGCAGTTGGGGCACACTGCATAAGGAAGTAATTGGTTTAAGCTTTCTGAATTTTATCCATTGCACTATTAAAAAATCCCGTCAATACGCAAGTATTGACGGGATTTTGTTAATGCACACTGAACAAAATCAGTTTGC
>OIYY01000520.1_pt1 | contig 26728 bp, 25 predicted proteins | sample 1588341 | NCBI WGS metagenome assembly OIYY01 (sample SAMN03283287) | human gut metagenome | biome: human-associated habitat; material: feces | host: Homo sapiens | place: Peru | collected 2012 | reverse complement strand
GCTCCCGAAGGAGCCGGAGCAAGTTTTTGACTTTCTTATCGCTACATAACGAACCCGAACCAAGGCCATCCCGAAAGGGATGGTCAGGTTCAGGTTGTTGTGTGGCGATTTTTTATTGCCAAATCCAGCACCGCACCTTGAAAACCGAAAGACCGTCTGCATGGGATACCCGGCGATGACCCCGCAAGGGAGAGCCGGAAAACGCCGCCGGAAGGAGGCAGGAAAACCATGCGGGGAGAACGGCAACTGCCATCCACTCACCTCATGTGTTCAAAATGAGCACATGAGGCGAAACGGACGTTTATCTACTCGTTGGGGCAGGAGAAATCAATGTGGACAAAATGTCTACATTGATTCTGTTCGTATTACACTTAACCTCGACTTGACATTTTGTCAAGCCACGGTGAAAAGTGGTGGGTTACGAAAACCGTAACTTACCACTCAGCCATAACAGAGAAAGTTTAGTTGGTGATCATTTTGATCACCAACCAGACAATCGTAACGCTTTATTGTGTAAAAGTGGTGGTTTCCATTTTGGTAACCAGCACATATCCGTAACAACCAAAGGAGGACGCCTATGACAACAGAACAATGGGAACGTGAAAATCAGGATATTCTGATGGAATATTTCATTGATGGTGACCCCAGCGTGCGCAGAATCCAGTGTGAATACTGCCGCAAGGTCATCTACACCCAGACCCGAAACCGCAAATATTGCAGCTTCCAGACCTGCGGTCACAAGATGCTGAATCTGCGGAAAAGCCTTAAAAAGCGTGCCGAACGTGGAACGTATACCTGCGCTTGCTGCGGGGAGCAGTTCTTACCGATCCGGGCAGATGCCAGATATTGCAGCAATGCCTGTCGGCAGAAAGGCTACCGCCAGCGCAAAGCGAATGCCACTTTACCGTAACGCCTAATCACTCACACCCAAATCCCCAAAATGGGAATTTGGGCTATCACTCAAAATCAAGTTACGCTTTCCGTAACTTGGTTTGCACCTCCTGCCAAATCAGGTTCCCACTTTGGGAACTTGATTTTAGCCGTATCAAAATGACAGCCTGATTTCATCCGTAACAAAACCACCGGAGTTCTCATTTTGATAACTTCAGTTTTATCTGTTACACGTCACTCCCACTCCGTAAAAATCAGGTGGTCAAAATGACCACTTGATTCTACCCGTAACAGAATCAGTGGGTCAAAATGGCCCACTGAAAAAGCCGGACGAGCTGTCCATCGGGACAGCTTGCCCGGTGCAAGAGTGCAGAGGATGCAGTCCTTTGCCCCAGTGATATGATGCTGTGCGTCATATACTACTGGGTATTATCTGGCGCACCGCAGGCGGCAGATCCAGCAGCTCCGCTGCTGCGTTCTCCCACGCCAAGCTGTTGAAACGGAGGGATGTCTATCTGAAATTAACACGACACAACGGACGAGCCGGAGCCCACGGCACCTATAACCCCAAGCACAATGACCGGAGTTTCGACCTTGCCAACAGTGAGCACATCGACCCGGAACGAGCCAAGGGCAACATCTACTGGGACTGCTTTCACGGCTTCCGCTCGGCTCTTGCGCCACCCGACCCGGATGATCTGGCGGCGACCTTCTCGGATGTGGAACGGCAGTTCTACGAAATCCACTACACGGCCTTCATCGAAAACCAGAACGAGCGCAACGCCAAGATCCGGCACACGGAGCGCAACCGCTCCATTCCCGACCTGCTGTCCAGCCGCAAGACCTGCCCGGAAGAAACCATCTACCAGCTGGGAACGCTGGATGAACACGCTTCGGCAGAGGACTTGCTGAACATCGTCACCGAGTTCATTGAGGAGTTCAAAGCCAAGTATGGCGACCATGTTCATGTGCTGGACTGGGCGCTGCATTTGGACGAAAGTACACCTCATATCCACGAGCGTCATGTATTCGACTGCGAGAACCGGTATGGCGAGGTAGCTCCCCAACAGGAAAAGGCACTGGAAACGCTGGGCTTCGACCTGCCCGACCCGGGCAAACCCCTCAGCCGCCGCAACAACCGCAAAATCGCCTTTGATGCCGCCTGCCGGAAGATGCTGTTTGAAATCGCCAAACGTCATGGGCTGGATCTGGAGGAAGAAGCGGAATACGGCAACCGCAAATATCTGGAAAAGCAGGATTTCATCCTTGCCAAACAGAAGGAGCAGCTTGCCGCCCAGCAGAACAGGCTGGACGAATTGACCCTCAAGGTCAACGACATGGAAGCGTTGATCGATGAAGTTTCGGCTGCGGCCTACGACAAGGCGGTGGAGGTCGTGACCGATGTGGTGCGTACCGAGACCCGCAAGGAAGATATGCGGATGATCGAGGACACGAAGAAGTGGGTGCTATCCCCGGAGCGCAAGGCTCCGCAGGCCACGAGAGAATACGCTGCTCATCGGTTGGACGATGTACTGAACAAGTTTCTCAAGACCATGCAGACCACCGTTGCCCGCTTGCAGGAGAAGCTCCTGAAGCCGGAAGCCCGGCAGAAAGGCAAAGAGCAGGTCAAGGAGAAAGCAAGGGATTCGGTGCTGCAGCTGCTGAACCGCTTGCAGGCGGAACAGGCACAAAACAAACCAACGGCACAACCCCGCACACAGGAGGGGCACTCGGAAATCTGAACCTCATCGGGAAGCGTTCGGGGCAGAAAGCTGGCACTTTCTGCCCCGGCACCCGGTTACAAGGAATTGGAGGTGCAAGTGAAAGAAGTTTGCATTTGCGAAGCAATGAAGTCCCCAGTGGGGACTTTAAGCAACGGAACGGTCTTGCGTCAGCAAGATGGAGGGACTAAGTCCCGACAAGTTCCGATTTGGCAAAAGAGTAATCTGACCTTGGAGGAAGCGGCGGCTTACTCTGGGATCGGTATCAATAAACTGCGGTCAATGACCGATAGCGATGAATGCAAGTTCGTCCTTTGGAACGGAACCAAACGGCTGATCAAACGCCGTAAGCTGGACGAATATCTGGACAAGGCATTCTCGATCTGATGCGGTGTAGAAAATTGACCGTTTGATGTTGCAGGGAGTCTTGCGTCATGGTATACTCATGGCGTAAGGCTCCTTTTCAACATTCTGTGAATGAAAAGGAGAGTTTATATGCAAAGACGTAAAGATAATAAAGGCCGTGTTTTGAAGGATGGCGAGGTTTATCGCAAGAGTGATGGGCTGTATATGTACCGTTGGACTGCGAAAAACGGGAAACGCCATACCATCTATGATGCAACCTTGGAGGGGCTGCGCGAAAAGGAAGAGAAGATCCAGCACGATTTGGCAGAGGGCATCCGCATCCCGGAGTGCAGCCTGACCCTGAACGACCTGTTTGAACTGTGGCGTAAGAACAAGGTGGGCTTGAAAGAGCATACCTTCGCCAATTACGTTTATATGTACAATCGGTTCGTCCGGGATGAGATCGGCATGATGAAGCTCAAGGACATTCGCAAGTCGGATATCCGCAGCTACTACAATGGCATCGTCCGCAATGGCAAGATGGCGTTGAACACGCTGGAAACCATCCAGAATGTTCTTCATCAGGTCTTTGCGGTGGCGGTGGACGATGAGTACATCCGTGTGAATCCCACGGATGGTGTCCTGACGGCTATAAAAGCCGCCCACCAGTACGAAACGCCCAAACGCCACGCTCTGACCCTGCCCCAGCAGCAGGCATTCCTGAGTTTCATCAAGAAAACGCCGAAGTTCCAGCACTGGCTCCCGATGTTCACCTTCATGCTGGGCACCGGATGCCGCATTTCGGAAACGGTTGGCCTGTGCTGGAGCGACATCGACTTCGAGAGCGGTTTTATCACCATCCAGCACAATCTGGTGTACCATGACCACGAGGTGGGCGGCTGCTACTTCACCATGTCCACACCCAAGACTGTCGCAGGCAAGCGGGCAATTCCGATCTTGCCCGAAGTGCGGAAGGCACTGGAGCAGGAGCGCGCCAACCAGCAGGAGCTGGAACTGGTGTGCGAATACGAGATCGACGGAATCTCGGACTTCGTGTTCCTGAATCGCTTCGGCCAGCCGCAGAACCCGCAGACGGTCAACCGCGCCATCAAGCGCATCAGTGTGGCATACAACGAAGCCGAACTGGAAAAGGCCGAAAAGGAAAAGCGGGAACCGCAGCTGCTGCCGCCCTTCTCTTGCCATAATCTCCGGCACACGTTCTGCACCCGGCTATGTGAAAATGAGACCAACCTGAAGATCATTCAGGACATCATGGGACACCGGGACATCAGCACCACGATGGAGATTTACGCGGAAGCCACCAAGGAAGCCAAAGCCCATTCCTTTGCAAATCTGAACGGCAAACTGGGCATTTCGGTCTGAAATCCACTACACCAACTACTACACCACTTTTACACCAAATTGCCGGTAAGTTGTGGAGAGTTGCGTAGGGTGACGTACGGGAGCAGGAAAAAGGAAGCCGCGTGGATAGGCTTATAAAGGGAAATAAAGCCATTTGTGAGCCTTCCTTGACCTGTCCCCACGATGAAGCCGATTGAGCAGTAAATTTCCAATTTAAGCGAAACAAAGCCTGAAAATTCTTGATTTACCGAGAAGTTTCGGGCTTTTTCTTTTGATGAATTTCCAGTAAAAACTACACCATACGCCAATTTTACGCCAAACGATGCAGGATTTTGTGCAGAGCAAAAAGAGCGTTGTTCCAGTTTGGCAGTAGAAACGGCTGTGTAGTAGGCGGGTGTAGACCTGTAAAGAACTGCATCAAAAAGCGGATTCATGGATCTGCAAACGGACAGCCGGAACTTCCCACCGCAGAAGAAGTAAATGTGAAAAACATGGAGGTTTCCTTATGAACAAACTGCTTTCCTGCCGCTACAATATGGATACCAACCGGGTAGAATCCCGGTTCGTCGACGGCTCTGCTGTTGCCATCGACTGCATCGCCATTGAGGATGAATATGGCAATACCCCGGCACAGCGGGCAGAACTGGACTGGCTGCTGTACAACAAACCTCTGGAATACACACAGCTTGTGCTGAGTGGGGAGATTGAGCACTATCTGTCACTGGGATGTGAGCATGGCAGGCTGGAAGATTAAGTCCAACATAACAACAAATCCCGGCAGGTGTTCTACAAAATAGGCACTTGCCGGGATTCGTTTTGTTTGATTTACTTTTCTCTTACCCCATCCACCAGATGAAAGTAATCATAGTAAGGTGTTGTATAGGTTTCATACCGTCCCACCACGGTAATGGTTGTGCCTTCTTCCGGGTAATCGCCATCGGTCAGCACGAACTCCACTCCCTGCTGGCAGCAGGCAAGCGCATCGTAGATGACGCAGGAATGGTACAGCTCACCAGTCTGCTCATCTGTGTACTCCTGATATTCGCCCGTCATACGAACAATTTTATCGGTGTAGTTCTCCGGGGTAACGAGCATATTGTAAACTTCTGCGTTCACAACCGTATCGCTGAGTAAGGTCAGGTCAATGTCTGCATCCATACCGGTGTGAATATCGCTTGCGCCAGCAGTGCTGCTTTCCGGGAGCTGCACAGAATGTTCCGGGGCGGGTGCAGTAACAGCACTAGAAGATGCAGACTCCGGCAAGACCGTCGCCACGGAAGATGCCGCTTCGGGCTTTGCACCGCAGGCGGTCAATGCAGCGGCGGTACAGAGCAGCAGAAAGCCCTTCAAAAGTCGTTTCATGATGCCCTCCCCAGCAGTTTTCCGGCCAGACAGCACAGGCCAAACGCCGCCATGTCAACCGCAACAATGGTCGAACCAACCGGCGTTCCGGCCAGGACGGAAGCCACGATGCCCACAAAGGCACAGCTCACGGACAATACCGCCGAGCAGATGGTGACAGCGCGGAAATTCTTGCACAGGCGCATCGCCGAAAGAGCCGGAAAAATCACCGGTGCAGAAATCAGCAGAGAGCCGACAAGGTTCATTGCCAGCACAATGATGACGGCAATGACAATGGCAATCAGCAGATTGTATCCGTTTGCATTGGTTCCGACGGCCTGTGCAAAGGTTTCGTCAAAGGTGACTGCAAAGATCTTGTTGTAGAACAGCATAAACACTGCGACCACGATGATGGAAAGCCCGATGCAGAGCCAAACTTCCGATTTTGTCAGGGTCAGGATCGAGGTAGAGCCGAACAGGGTGCTGCACACATCGCCAGACAGATTCGCCGAGGTCGAGAACAGATTCATCAGCAGATAGCCCATTGCAAGCGCGCCAACGGACACCATAGCAATGGCAGCGTCACCTTTGATTTGGGTGTTTTGTCCGGTATGCAGCAACAGGACTGCGCAGGCCACAGTCACGGCCAGCGTCAGCGGCATATGGTCGGACATTCCCAGCACGGTCGCAATGGCCATGCCGCCGAACGCCACATGAGAAAGGCCATCTCCGATAAAGGAAAACCGTTTCAGCACCAGCGTCACGCCCAGCAGCGAAGAACACAGGGCAATCAGAACGCCCACGATGAGCGCATAGCGGACAAAGGGATAGTTCCAGTAAAAGATCAGCTTTTCCAACACGTTCATACGGCACCGCCTTTCCCAGCCGCAAACAGCCGCCCCTGCGGGCTTTGCAGATACGCTTCCCGTGTGCCGAAAAAGATCGTTTCACCAACATGAAGAATGTGGCTTGCGTAGCAAACCGCAGCCTGAATATCGTGGGAGATCATCAGGACGGTAATGCCCTCCTGCTGGTTCAGTTTTTCAATCAGATGGTACATTTCCGTAGTCACTTTTGGGTCAAGACCGGAAACAGGCTCGTCCAGAAGCAGCATTTTCCGGGTAGCGCAGAGGGCGCGCGCCAGCAAGACGCGCTGCTGCTGACCGCCGGAAAGCTCCCGGTAACAGCATTTTGCCAGCGATCCGATCTGCATTTTGTGCATGGCATCCTGCGCAAGCTGCTTTTCCTCTCGACTGTAAAATGGGCGGAGTCCACAACGGCTCTGGCAGCCAGACAGCACGATCTCCTGCACCGACGCTGGAAAATCCCTCTGCACGATGGTCTGCTGAGGCAGATAGCCGATCTCGTTCCGGCGCAGGCCATCGCCCATCTCGATTTGCCCGGAAACAGGCTGCTGCAAACCGAGCAGCGTTTTCATCAGGGTGCTTTTGCCTGCACCGTTTTCACCAACTACACAAAGATAGTCGCCTGCGTGAATCTCAAAGTTCAGATGATCCAGAATGGCCTTTCCCTCATAGCCAACGAGAAGATTCTTACAAATGAGCTGAGACATGACGGTTCCTTCCTTTAGTTCAGAGCCTGTTTCAGCACATCCAGATTGCTTTCCATCACGGAAAGGTAGGTCGTGCCGTTTGCCACATCGGTGGATGTGGTGGACTGCATGGAATCCAGCGTCAGGATGGACTGATTCTTTTCGGTGGTATTCTGCACGATAGTTTCGGCAATTTTGTGCTGTGCGCCATCAATGGTCAGTACACAGGGCAACCCCAGTTCATCCACTTTGCCAGCAAGGAAAGAAATGGTCTCAAAGCTGGCTTCCGTCTCCGCAGAGCAGCCTGCAAACGCGGCATAATAGCTCAGACCATAATCGTCTACCAGATAGCGGAACGGGAAACGGTCGCCGAACAGCACAGTTTTCCGGGCGGCATTGTCCACCACCGTCTGATATTCGCCATCCAGAGCGGCCAGCTTTTCCAGATAGGATGCAGCGTTAGTAGCGTAGGCATCTTTGTTAGCCGGGTCGATCTCTTCCAGTGCGTCGGTGATGGCGTTGCAGAGAGTTTCAGCGTTCTTCAGCGACAGCCAGACGTGTTCATCGTACTCCGGCTCATCTTCGTCCTCGGATTCTTCTTCCTCGGCCTCCATACCTTCTACGACTTCTTCCTCTTTTACCTGCTCGCCCAGCACATCCAGCAGATTGATAACTTTCACATTTTTGTTGGTGGCTTCTTTCAAGGCATCTTCCACCCAGCCATCCGATTCGCCGCCAACATAGATGAACAAGTCACAGTCTGAGATTTTAATAATATCATCTGCGGTGGGCTGATAGCTGTGCAAATCAACGCCATTGTCCAGAAGCATGGTAACTTCGGTATGATCGGCCTTATCGCCGAGAATTTCGCGCACCCAGTCATACTCCGGGAAAATAGTCGTGACGATCTTCAGCGGCTTGTTGCCACTCTGCGATGCGGATGGTGCAGAAATGGACGAGGATTCGGCCTTTCCGCAGCCGCCCAAAATGCCAGCAGCCAGTAAAAGACAAAAAAATACAGCGAATATACGTTTGAAATTTTTCATAGAAATGCGCTCCATTGTTTGATATCAAGAATCATACGGACAAGCATTTCTTAATCCGACAGTTTTACCTTTAGTCGAATCGGTGTTTTTATCAGCAAAAGCGGAGAGCAAAGCGACAGCAAGGCCGCCAACACAAAATGCGGCGCGGGTGTTAGAATGAACGGCCCGGAACCATCTTTTCCGGCGTGCAGGATATTCTCGCAAAGTTTCAGCTGTGCGCAGACGGCGCAGTCTGCCCCGGTACAGTCGTGGTTGACTTCTTCCGCGCAGAATGTCAATGCACCCAAAACGGCCAGCAGGAAACCAACCAGCAGGATCCACGCAGCGCAGCGTTGTTTTGCAGTGCAGTTCATTCCATTGCCCTCCTTTCTTGAATTTGCAACTTGATTGCAAATTGGATTATAGCAAGGCAACATTGGATTGTCAAGGGGAAATTTTTGCGGACACTACGTTTATCGGAAAGTCGTTGTCAATCGGGCTGGTACCGTTCAGCCCTCTCTCTTTTTGCCAAAGTTTCCCTCTCGCATGACCGTAACACAGCCAACTGGAAGAATCACAAAAAAGGCTGCGGCACAAAACAACGTGCCACAGCCTTTTCCCGCTTTCCTACTCTTTTACAATACCATGCACAAGGTCCCTGCGGCAATGAGCGCACAGCCGATCAGGCTTTTGGCCGTGAACGGCTCATGCAGGATGAAAAATGCCAGTGCCAGCGTGATGACCACGCTCAGTTTATCAATGGGGACCACCTTGGACGCTGCACCGATCTGCAATGCGTGGTAATAGCACAGCCAGCTTGCACCGGTGGCAAGGCCGGATAGGATCAGGAACAGCCAGCTTTTGTGCGAAATATCCCCGATGCCGGTCTGCGTTCCGGTCAGGAACACCATGCCCCAGCTCATCAGGAGCACAACAGCGGTGCGAATGGCCGTGGCCAGCGTGGAGTTCACGCCGTCAATGCCGATCTTCGCAAGAATGGAAGTCAGTGCGGCAAATACCGCAGAGCCCAGCGCAAAAACAAACCACATAAAATATTCTCCTTTTCCTCACACGGCCATTGAATGGCGGTCGGCGTGGGCGCGGCTGGTATGACGGCCTCTGTGGGGCCGTTCTGCACCCCTGCGTTTTCATGCGGGGCGATGCGGATCAGATCACATAATCATTTCCAGCCTGCTCCGGTGCGGCGAGGTCGGCGAGGGTGATCTTGCCGAAGTAGTCGGCGATGAGGTCGTTCAGACCTTTCCACATCGTATAGGTGCGGCAGTTGGCCATCCGCTCGCAGGCCGGGGCTCCCGGCGTCAGGCAGCTCACCGGGGCAAGGCTGCCCTCCGTCAGCAGCAGGATCTCTGCCACCGTGTACTGGTCCGGGCTGCGGGTCAGGCGGTAGCCGCCGCCCTTGCCGCGCAGCCCTTCCAGAAAGCCGTTCTGCACCAGGACTTTCAGGATGTTCTCCAGATATTTTTCCGAGATATCCTGCCGCGCGGCGACCTCTTTCAGCGGGACATAGCGTTCGGCCTGATGCTCGGCCAGGTCGATCATCACACGCAGCGCATAGCGGCCTTTGGTTGAAACGATCATAGTGCACTCCTTATTGTATAGCAACCTCTCCGTCTCACCATTGGTTCTGCGGACAATGAGGACAACGCCGTAGACCGGCCCGCCTGCCCCCCAATCAGGGGAGATGTCACCGCAGGGGAGGGAGAAATTTTGATTTTAACCTATTATACAACGGGGTTTATAACTTTTCAATCTGTTTTTTGCACTTTTCCATTGACAATCGGGGCAAAGAGGGCTATAATACCATCAAACCCACAAACGATGTTGGTTTGCAGGGAATATGTAGAGACGAAACAGTTCCGGGCCGGGTGCCCGCAGAGGGAGGAACATTCTTATGAGCAAGATTTATACGTCCGCAGATCAGCTGATCGGTCACACTCCGCTGCTGGAGCTGACCCACATCGAGAAGCAGGAGGACCTGAAGGCCACCATCCTGGCAAAGCTGGAATACTTCAACCCGGCGGGTTCGGTCAAAGACCGCATCGCCAAAAAGATGATCGACGATGCGGAAGCCACCGGCAAGCTGAAGCCCGGTTCCGTCATCATTGAGCCGACCTCCGGCAACACCGGCATCGGTCTGGCTGCTGTGGCGGCGGCCAAGGGCTACCGCATCATCATCGTCATGCCGGAGACCATGAGCGTGGAGCGCCGCCAGCTGATGAAGGCTTACGGCGCAGAGCTGGTCCTGAGCGAGGGGGCCAAGGGCATGAAGGGTGCCATCGCCAAGGCCGATGAGCTGGCAAAGGAGATCCCGAACGCCTTCATCCCTGGTCAGTTCGTCAACCCGGCCAACCCCAAGGCGCACATTGAGACCACCGGCCCGGAGATCTGGGAGGACACCGACGGCGAAGTGGACATCTTCGTGGCAGGCGTCGGCACCGGCGGCACCGTCACCGGTGTGGGCCAGTACCTTAAGAGCAAGAACCCCGGCGTCAAGGTCGTGGCCGTGGAGCCTGCATCCTCTCCGGTGCTGAGCCAGGGCGTTGCAGGCGCACACAAGATCCAGGGCATCGGTGCCGGTTTCGTCCCCGCTGTGCTGGACACCAAGATCTACGATGAGATCATCCCCGTCACCAACGAAGACGCCTTTGCGACCGGCCGTCTGATCGGCCACAAGGAGGGCGTTCTGGTGGGCATCTCCTCCGGTGCGGCCGTCTGGGCTGCTCTGGAGCTGGCAAAGCGCCCCGAAAACGCAGGCAAGAAGATCGTTGTCCTCCTGCCCGATACCGGCGACCGCTACCTGTCCACGCCGCTGTTCGCCGAATAACCCGCAAGATCAATCGATGCCGCTGCGCAAAACAGATGCGCGGCGGCATTTTTTGTGCTACAATAGAGCCATTCTAACATTGTGAGGTCTTCTATGAACTATTATGCTGCCCCGATGGAGGGGCTGACCGACCGCATCTGGCGGCAGGTGCACCAGAAATGGTTTGGCGCAGCCGATGCCCCCACGCGCTACTATGCGCCGTTCCTGTCGCCGCCGGAAAACCGCGTCCTCATCCCGAAAAAGATGGCGGAGCTGGCCCCGGAGGCCAATGCAGGCACGGTCGTGATCCCGCAGCTGCTGGCCAGAGACGGCGAACTGGCCGCCTGGATGATCGGCGAAGTGCGGAAGCTTGGCTACACGGAAATCAATCTGAACTTCGGCTGCCCCTCCGGCACGGTGACAGCCAAGGGCAAGGGAGCCGGGATGCTGCGGGACCCCGCCCGGCTGGACGCTTTTCTGGACGCCGTCTTTTCGGCGGTGGAGGGGCCGGTCTCGGTCAAGACCCGCATCGGCGTCCAGAAGCCGGAGGAGTTTGCGGTTCTGCTGGATATCTACAATCACTATCCCATCTGCGAGCTGACCATCCATCCCCGCGTGATGAAGCAGCTGTACCGGGGCGAGGCCGACCGTGCCGCCTTTGCTGCGGCGCTGCCGGAGTGCCGGATGCCGGTCTGCTACAACGGCGATGTCACGACGCCGGAAGAACTTCACGCGCTGGAAGCGGAGTTCCCGCAGCTGTCGGGCATCATGGTGGGGCGGGGGCTCATCGCAGACCCGGCCCTGTTCCGCCGTGCGCGGGGCGGCGCACCGGCTTCCAGAGAGGAACTGCGCGGCTACTGCGACGACCTCTATCACGGCTACACCGAGGCCTTTGGCGCGGCCAGCTGTGCCGTCAGCCGGATGAAGGCGCACTGGTTCTATCTCATCCATCGGTTCGAAGGGGCCGACCCGCTGGAAAAGCCTCTCCGCAAGGCCCGCGAGGGGTGGGAGTATGAGACGGTGGTGAACCAGATCTTCACGCGGCAGCTGAAATAAATAAAAACAGCCCGCCGTCTTCTGCGAGACAGCGGGCCGGAAAGGACAAAGCGGATCAGACGTTCAGGTAGCTGCGGAGCAGAGCCTGCAGCAGGTCGTCCCGGTCAACTTTACGGATGAGGGAGCGGGCTCCTTTGTAGGTCGTGATATAAGTGGGATCTTCGGACAGGATGTAGCCCACCAGCTGATTGACCGGATTGTAGCCTTTTTCCTTCAATGCGTCGTACACTTGCTGTACGATCTCATGAATTTCGTCGTCCTTTTTGTCGTGGATCGAAAAAATAGCAGTTGCGTCGCCCACGCAGTACACCCCCTTCGGTATTTCTATCCACGCCCAAAGCGGAAGTGGAACTAGAACTATAGTTCATTGTACACGAAGCGAGTGTAAACTTCAAGATTCCAGACTCTATTTGCACATATTCACCAAAATCAACGGAAATTTTGAGTCAAAACAACGGGGCATTTGCCTTGGAAAGGGGAGAATTTCATGCTGTTCGGGGTAGGATGTGATCTTTGTGAGGTGGCACGGATGGAAAAGAGCCTGTTTGGGGCGCACGGGGCGGCGTTTGAGGCGCGGGTGTTTGGCAGTGGGGAGCGGCAGGCGCTTGCGCTGGCCGAGTGTCGGGCCGACCCTTCTGCCCGCAGGCGCACCCACAGAGCCGCCAGCGCCGCTGCGGATTTTGCGGCGAAGGAAGCCTTCCTCAAGGCGGCGGGCACCGGCCTGCGGGAGCCGTTTTCGCTCTGCGAGATCGAGGTGCTGCGCCTGCCCTCCGGGGCACCGGTGTATCGCTTCTCCGGGCGGACGGCGGCCTGGGTGGAGGAGCATCACGTGACGGCCCGCCTTTCCCTCAGCCACGACGGCGGGATGGCGCTGGCGTTCTGCGTCCTGGAACAGGCGGAAACCTGATCCGCTCCGCTGCATAAAATGGAAGAAAGCCCCCGCGTGCATACCGCCGCCCGGCACAGCCCATACTAGAGGCAGACAGGGAGGGTTGATTCCATGGAAGTACACAGAGGAGAAGTTTTCTACGCAGACCTTTCGCCGGTGGTGGGGTCCGAGCAGGGCGGCATCCGGCCGGTGCTCATCGTGCAGAACGAGATCGGCAACCGCCACAGTCCAACCGTCATCGCGGCGGCCATTACATCCCGGCTGGACAAAGCCCGCCTGCCCACCCATATCAATATCCGGGCAGCGGACACCGGCCTCGCCAAGGACAGCGTCGTGCTGCTGGAGCAGATCCGCACGCTGGACAAACACCGCCTGCGGGAGCGCGCAGGGCAGATCACGCCGGAAGACCAGAAACGGGTCAATCAGGCACTGGATGTCAGCCTGGGGCTGGATGCCTACTGAAGATGTGAAAACAGAAAAGGGACTGCCGGTTCGGGCAGTCCCTTTTGTGGTTTTGGGTCAGTCTTCGTTTTTCAGGGTGCTCTCGGCATCGTGGAGCAGGGCATACTCGCGGATCTTTTCCAGCGTCTGCTCGCTGAGGATATGCTCTGCCTTGCAGGCATCCTCTGCGGCGATGTCCTCTTCCACGCCCAGCTGCACGAAGAAGTGGGTCAGCAGCCGGTGGCGGCTGTAAATGCGCTCGGCGATCTCGCGGCCCGGTTCCAGCAGGGTCAGGTTGCCCTCACCGTCCACCGCAATGTAGCCGTTCTCCCGCAGCTTTTTCATCGCGATGCTGACGCTGGCTTTGGTGTAGCCCAGTTCGTTGACCACGTCGATGGAACGGACGCGGCCCATCCTCTGATTCAGCATCAGGATCGTTTCAAGGTAATCTTCTGCGGATTGGTGGATCTGCATGGTTGTCGGCCTCCTGCCTTTCTTGATTTCCGGCCCGGAGCAGAAAAACGCACATCGGTTCGGTTTGTTATAGGATACCACATTCTGCCGGGGGATGCAAGTCGTTCGGCGGAAGTTTGCTAAAACAAACTGAGCTTCTTCTGCATGATTTTGCTATTTTGACCGGAAACAGGGCCTGAAATCTTGTGGAACGTGCTTATCTGGACGCGCGGTAGGCTTCCGGGCCGGAGAGATAGAGGTCGCCGCCGTGGGCATCCAGAATGACGGTCAGGGGCATCTGCTCCACGGTCAGGCGGCGGACGGCTTCGCAGCCGAGGTCCGGCCAGGCGATGACTTCCAGCGTTTTGACGCTCTTGGCCATCAGGGCACCGGCCCCGCCCAGCGCGGCCAGATAGACCGCGCCGTTGCGCACGACGGCTTCCTTGACGGCGGCATCCCGCTTGCCCTTGCCGATCATGATCTTGTTGCCTAGATCCAGCAGGCGGGGGCTCATGGCATCCATCCGGCCGCTGGTGGTGGGCCCGGCCGAGCCGATGGCCGCACCGGGGCGCTCCGGTGTGGGGCCGACGTAGTAGATGGCGCTGCCTTCGAGGTCGAAGGGGAGCGGTTCGCCCCGGTCCAGTGCTTCCAGCATCCGTTTGTGCGCCTGGTCGCGGGCCGTGTAGACCACACCGGACAGCAGAACGGTGTCGCCCGCCTGGAGCGGGGCCAGGTCCTGCGCGGTGCAGGGGGTGGTCAGTTCGTATTGCATGTTCATCAAGCCTCCTAATAGGCTCACGTCTTTGACGGAAAGGAGATCGTTTACAGCGTTGCGCTGGCACGGCGGGTGACATGGCAGGAAACATTCACGGCCACGGGCAGACCCGCCACATGGGTGGGCATCTGCTCGATGGCAAGGCCCAGGCAGGTGGTCCTGCCGCCAAAGCCCTGCGGGCCGATGCCGGTCTCGTTGACGGCGGCCAGCAGTTCGCGTTCGAGGGCGGCATAGTAGGGGTCCGGGTTGGGAAGGTCCAGCGGGCGGAGCAGCGCCTTTTTGGCCAGATAGGCGACCTTGTCGAAGCTGCCGCCCACGCCGATGCCCAGCACGATGGGCGGGCAGGGGTTGGAGCCTGCCAGCGTGACCGTTTCCAGCACGAATTTCTTGAACCCTTCCACGCCGTCGGCCGGTTTGAGCATCTGGATGCGGCTCATGTTCTCGCTGCCAAAGCCCTTGGGGGCCACGGTGATGGTGCAGCCGTCGCCGTCCACGAGGTGGACTGTGATGGCGGCAGGGGTGTTGTCGCCGGTGTTGCCCCGGCGCAGGGGGTCGGCCACGATGCTCTTGCGCAGGTAGCCGTCGGTGTAGCCCCGGCGGACGCCCTCGTGGATGGCGGCCTCAAAGCTGCCGTCGATGTGGACATCCGTTCCCAGCTCCACGAAGACGCAGGCCATGCCGGTGTCCTGACAGATGGGCAGAGCCTTCTCCTGCGCCGCACCGAGGTTCGACCACAGCAGGTCGAGGGTGGTTTTCGCCAGCGGCCACGGCTCTTCCTCCCGCGCTCTGGCCAGAGCCGCTTCCACGTCTTGGGGCAGGCGGGTGTTGGCTTCGATGCACAGGCGGGCGACGGTATCGGTGATGGACTGTGCGGAGATCGTCCTCATGCCGCGCCTCCTTTACAGACGGGCCACGCCGGTCTCGCGGGCAGCTTTTGCCACGGCAGAGGCCACGGCCTCGGCCACGCGGGGGTCGAATGCGCCGGGGATGATGTTCTCTTCGCTACGGTCCTCATCCGTGATGAGGTCGGCGATGGCGTAGGCTGCGGCCAGCTTCATGGCATCGTTGATGTCCCGTGCGCGGACGCTCAGGGCACCCTTGAACAGGCCGGGGAAGCAGAGCACGTTGTTCACCTGATTCGGGAAGTCGCTGCGGCCGGTGGCCATGACCCGCACACCGCCTGCCTTGGCCTCGTCGGGCATGATTTCCGGGGTGGGGTTGGCCATGGCGAAAACGATGGCGTCCGGATTCATGGTCTTGCACAGCTCGGTGGTCAGGATGCCGGGGCGGGACACGCCGATGAAGACATCGGCCCCCTCGATGGCCTCCTTCAGGCCGCCCTTGATCTGGCGGGGGTTGGTCACTTCGCCCAGCCAGTTCTTGTGGGCCTCGGCGCTGTTGCAGCCCTTGTACAGGGTGCCGAACTGGTCCACCGCCACGATGTCTTTGGCACCGGCGGTCATCAGCATCTTGATGATGGCCGTGCCGGCGGCACCGGGGCCGTTCAGGACGATGTGGACATCCTCCATCTTCTTGCCCACCACGCGCAGGGCGTTGATGAGCGCAGCCGTCACGACGATGGCGGTGCCGTGCTGGTCGTCATGGAAGACGGGAATGTCCAGCTCACGCTCCAGCGTTTCCTCAATCTCGAAGCACTCCGGGCTTTTGATGTCCTCCAGATTGATGCCGCCGAAGGTCGGGGCGATGGCCTTGCAGGCCGCGATGACGCTGGCGGCGTCGTGGGCGTCGATGCAGATGGGGAAGGCATCCACGCCGCCGAATTCCTTGAACAGCACGGCCTTGCCCTCCATGACCGGCAGACCGGCTTCGGGGCCGATGTCGCCCAGGCCCAGCACGGCGGTGCCGTTGGACACGACGGCCACCATGTTGCTCTTGAAGGTGTACTTGTACACGTCGTCGGGGTTCTCTTTGATCTTGCGGCAGGGCTCGGCGACGCCGGGGGTGTAGGCCGTGGACAGGTCGTCGCGGGTCCTGACCTCGACCTTGCTCACGATGCCGACTTTGCCGTGGTGGCTCTCGTGCATTTCGAGAGCGGCTTTGTTGTAATCCATGGATGTTCCTCCTCGTGTTGATGGGCTTCTCTTATTATAATAAAGCCGCAGGCCCCGCAGCGCAAGAGGCTGCGTGAAACTTGTGGAAATTTCGCAAAATCCTTTTCTTTTTCATTTTTACCCTTTATAATAAGATTTGTCTGAAAAAATTGCAGTTCCCGGCGGCGTCCGGGATACAGGAGGTATCCACTTGAAACGAATCATCTCGAAGGCAGTCTGCCTTCTCTGCGCCGGTGCGCTGGCGCTGACGGCTGCGGGCTGCTCGAAGTCTGCGGCGTCCTCTTCCACATCGGCCAGCTCGGAAGCGTCTGTCTACGGCAGCGCTTCGGATTATGACTACCAGAACTTTGCCTACAGTGACGGTCTGGACGAGAACGGCTACTGGTCCGGCATCCGCGCACTGGACTATGTGACCCTGCCGGAGGACTACGCTTCCATCCCGCTGAAGAAGGCGGACATCGAGCCGACCGAGGAGGACGTCCAGTCCCAGATCGACAGCCTGCTCAGCCAGAACACCACCACGCAGCAGATCACCGACCGTGCCGCTGCCGATGGCGACACCGTCAACATCGACTATGTGGGCACCGTGGACGGCGTGGCCTTTACCGGCGGCACCTACAGCGGCTACAGCCTGACGCTGGGCAGCGGTTCCTTCATCGACGGCTTTGAGGACCAGATCGTGGGTCACAAGCCTGGCGAGACCTTTGAGGTCAACGTCACCTTCCCGGACGGCTACAGCGACTCCACCGACGCCGAGGGCAATGCGGTGGTCCTGAGCAACAAAAAGGCAGTCTTCTCCGTCACGTTGAACTACATCAGCGAGGAGATCCTGCCGGAACTGACCGATGCCTGGGTCGAGGAGAATTTCAGCAGCACCGACGGCGTCCACACCGTGGAAGACCTGCGGGCCGAATACCAGAAGATGCTGTATCAGAACAACCTGAACACTGCGGTGATGAATTATCTGCTGGCCAACTCCACTTTCAAGGACCTGCCCAAAGAAGTGACCGATTATCAGGTCAACCAGTGCCTGAACTACTACTATACCATGGCCCAGTATTACGGCTATGACCTCGACAGTTTCCTGCAGGCTGCTGCCGGTTACAACAGTGCCGACGACCTGCTGGATGCCATGAGCGACAGCATCACCGAGTATGCCCGCGAAGCGCTGCTCTACCAAGCAGTGGCTGAGGCGATGGACATCGCCCCCACCCAGGAGCAGATCGACACCTACTCGGCCTACACCGAGACCTACGGTGCCAACTACTGCACCATGGTCGCGCTGATGGACGCCGTGTCCGAGGCGCTGACCACCGGGGCACAGGTGAAGTGATCCGATCTTGTTTCTGCGCCCCCCAAATCGAATAAAACCACAAACGGCCTGAACCCTGTGCGACACAGAGTTCAGGCCGTTTCGGCTTTTTTGGGGGTTATTTTTTCAGGGCATCTGCGAGGACGCGCAGCAGGTGCGGGACGTCCAGCGGCTTTGCGATATGGCCGTTCATACCGGCCTCCAGCGCGTTCTGACGGTCTTCTTCAAAGGCGTTTGCCGTCATCGCAAAGATGGGGATGTTGGCCTTCTCGGCGTCCGGCAGGGCGCGGATCTGCCGCGTGGCCTCGTAACCGTCCAGATTGGGCATCTGGATGTCCATCAGAATCAGGTCATACTGGCCGGGGGCCGCCTGCTTTATTTTTTGGACGGCGACCGCGCCGTCCTCGGCGGTATCCACCACAAAACCGGCTTCTTTCAGGATCTCCAGCGCGATCTCGCGGTTCAGCTCGTTGTCTTCCACCAGCAGGAGCTTCTTCCCCTTGAGGTCGGCCGCAGTGGGCGGCGCGGGGGAGGCAGGCTCTGCACGGAACGGTTCGGCCAGAACGCGGCGCAGCTCCGAGAGGAAGAGCGGCTTTTCGCAGAACGCGGTCACTCCGGCGGCGCGGGCCTCGTCCTCGATGTCCGCCCAGTCGTAGGCGGTCAGGATGATGATGGGGCAGCGATTCCCGATCACCTTGCGGATCTGGCGCACGATCTCGATGCCGTTCATGTCGGGGATCAGCCAGTCGATGATGTAGACGCTGAACTCATCGCCCTGCTCCACCGCGTATTTGGTGCGGATGACCGCTTCCTTGCCGGAGATCGTCCACTCCGGCCGCATCCCGATCTTGGACAGCATGGTGCTGACGTTCAGGCAGGTGTTGGTATCGTCGTCTGCCACCAGTGCGCGCAGCCCTTCCAGCTGGGGGAGCTGCTTGGGCTCCGCCTTCTGCCCGCTGCGTGTGAAGCAGAGGGTCACGATGAACTCGCTGCCCTTGCCCGGCTCGCTCGTGAGGGCGATGGTGCCGCCCATCAGATCCACGATGTTCTTGGTGATGGACATTCCCAGGCCGGTGCCCTGAATGCCGCTGACGGTGGAGCTTTCCTCCCGGCTGAACTCCTCGAAGATGTGCTTCTGGAACTCTTCGCTCATGCCGATGCCGTTGTCCTTGATGCGGAACTCATAGCAGACGCAGCCCTTGGGCGCACCGTTCTTCTGGGCGATGCGGATGCTGATCATGCCGCCGGTGGGGGTGAACTTGATGGCGTTGGACAGGATGTTCAGCAGGATCTGGTTCAGCCGCAGCGGGTCGGTGATGATGTCCTCATCCTCGATGTCCATGGTATCAATGAAGAGCGACAGCCGTTTGGCCGCGACATTGGGCTGGATGATGGAGCGCACATCGTGGACAAGATCGGGCAGATGCACCGCCTTTTCCTCGATCTTGACCTTGCCGCTCTCGATGCGGCTCATATCCAGCACATCGTTGATGAGGGAGAGCAGATGCTGGCTGGAGGTGGAGATCTTTTTCAGGTAGTCCAGCACCTGCTCGCGGTTGTCGATGTGGGTCGCCGCCAGCGAGGTGAAGCCGATGATGGCGTTCATCGGGGTGCGGATATCGTGGCTCATGTTGAACAGGAACTCCCGCTTGGCGCGGTTGGCTGCGCCCTCGTGCTGGAGCGCGATCTCCAGTTTGCGGTTCTGCTCTTCCAGCTGAGTCTGATACTTCTTCTCCTGCTCCTTTTTCTGCTGCTCCATCTCCTGCACCGAACGCCGGCGCAGCATCTGCAAGACCGAAACGAGCAGGATGTAACAGACCAATGCTGTTAAGACCAGCGTGAGCGACTCGTGGAACACGGCTGTTTCATCCGTGTACACATAGAGGTCGAACGACCGGCCGTGGCTGTACATGCCGAAATAGCAGCCGGAGCCGTTCCAGCCGTGGGTGTGCGTCAGTTTTTCCGCAAGCCCGGTGCTGCGGATCTCCTGCACCGGCGGGCTGTCGGTGGTGTCCTGCCCGATCAGCTCCGGGTGGTTGGACGCAATGATCTGATTGTTCTGCACGATGAACAGGGTGCCGCTGGTCTCTTCCGGGTAGCCGTCCAGAATGCTCTGCACCGACAGTGCCGTCCCCTCGACAAATTTGGCCGGGGTGCAGCGATAGGCCAGCAGGATGACCTCTTCGTGGTCGGCCCGGTGTGCCGCTACATCCACGGCAGACCCGTCTGCCAGCAGAACGCGCTTCAGGTAGGTCTTCTGCGGGAAGCGGAAGACGTCCAGCGCGGTCTCCTTTTTGAGCTGGTCTTCCAGCTGGGCATAGCCGATGCCGTTCGCTGTGTACTCACATAGGAGCGTGCCGTCCGGGCGCAGCACGGAAATGCCGGTGAGCCAGAGCGCCTCGGTCTGCTGTTTCAGGCAGTGCGGGTCGGAGAGGTCGAGTGCGGCGTCGTCGGCCAGCTGGTGCACCGAGACTGCCGCGCGGCGGAGCGCTTTGGCTGTGATGGTATCGTTGTACTGCTCGAAACTGGTGGACTGCGATTTGACGAACTCGATCGTCTGGCAAAAACGCTCTTCGGTCACACGCAGGGCTTTCCAGCCGGAGAGCAGGACGACCCCCGCCATGAAGAGCACACCGACGAGAATGTAGAGCACCCAGGTCCGCGTGTTCGGAGTGGTTTTGTTGTTACGCGTCAATGGTGTCCACCTCCAGATACTGCGAAGCATGTTCCAGGTATTTGCCGACGATCCGTTCCAGTGTGCCGTCCTCGCGCATCTGCGCGAAGGTATCGTTCAGCTGGTGGTCCAGCCCGCGGCTGTCGTTTTTGGCAAAGGCAACGCCCAGCCCGGTGACCAGCAGCGGCTCTTCGAGGATGCGGAACGCTGCGTTGCTGTCTTTCATGTATTGCAGGATGGCCGTCTCGTGGGCGGCGATGGCGTCCACATAGCCGCAGGCCAGCATGGCATACTGCACACTGCGGTCTTCGATGCTGAACACCTCGACGGTCTGCGGGATGCGCGGGTCGGAGCCGCTGAGGAAAATGCCCTCTGGCTTGGAGGTGCTCTGCACCATAACGGTCTTCCCGGCAAGGTCGCTGAGGGACTGGATGCTGCTGTCGGCGTTCACGGCCACGACCTGACGGCTCACCATGTAAGGCCCTGCCCACCGGTAGAGCGTTTCGCGGCCCTGCATGGAAAAGCAGCCCCAGATGCAGTCGATGGCGCCGCTTTCCACAAGGGCGGTCTTCTGCTCCCAGTCGATGACTTCAAATCGTGCAGCGTATCCCATGCGGCGGAATGCCTCGGTGGCGATCTCCACATCGATCCCGGCCGGGGTGCCGTCATTGTTCAGATAAATATAGGGCGGGTAGGTGTCGCTTCCGATGAGGATCTGCGGCAGATCGCTGTTCTTCGCGTCCGTTCCGCCGCAGGCAGTCAGGCCGCCGAGGGCCGCCGAGGCCGCCAGCAGGGTGCATCCGTTCAGGAATGCACGGCGTGAGAGGATGTGTTTCATGGGGGCTTTCGTTCTCCTGTTGTTATTGCGTCCGCTGCTGCAACTGGACTTTCAGGTCGGTCTGCATATCCGTCAGGCATTGCAGCAGCAAGGGGTTGAACGCTCCACACTCGCCGTTCAGGATCATCTGCACGGCTTTTTCGTGGGAGAAGGCTTTTTTGTAGCAGCGTTCGCTGGTCAGTGCATCGTACACATCGGCCAGCGCGACCAGCTGTGCGCTGATGGGGATCGCATCGCCCTTCAGCCCATCCGGGTAGCCGCGCCCGTCCCAGCGCTCGTGGTGCCAGCGGGCAATCTCGTAGGCGGTCTGCAGCAGCGGCTGCTCGTTGAAGTTTCCCAGCTGGTGCAGCATCTCGGCCCCCAGCATACTGTGGGTCTTGACGACCTCGAATTCTTCCGGGGTCAGCTTGCCGGGTTTGTTGAGGATCTTTTCGTCGATGCCGATCTTGCCGATGTCGTGCAGGGCGGAGGCCAGCGGGATGTTGTCCTGCTGCTCGGCGGTGATGGGGTACTGGCTGCTGATCTCCAGCAGGCGGTGGAGCAGCAGCTCGGTGATGATGCGGATGTGCAGCACATGGGCACCGCTTTCGCCGTTGCGGAACTCCACGATATGGCTCAGCACACCCACCAGCGTATCCGTATTATTTTCACGCGCGCGGATCTGGTCCGACACCATCTGCACCAGCCGCCGCTGCTTGGCGTACAGCTTGATGGTGTTGGTCACGCGGCGGTAGACGATGCGAGCATCGAAGGGGCGGTTGACGTAATCGCTGGCCCCCAGCTCATAGGAACGCCGGATCGCGTCGTCGGAGTCGTCGCTGGAGATCATGATGACCGGGATGTCCTCGATGGTGTGGTTGGCGTTCATGGCCTTAAGCACCTCGAAGCCATCCATGACCGGCATGTTGATGTCCAGCAACACCAGCGCAAGATTCCCGGCTTCGGCCTGCAAGGCATCCATACATTCCCGGCCATCTTTTGCTTCCAGAATACGGTAGTCGCCTTGCAGGATTTCGGCCAGGATGAGGCGGTTCATTTCAGAGTCATCCACAAGAAGAATCTGCGGCTTCTCCTCCACCGGTTCTTCCTGCGCGGTCGGCGCGTTTTCGGGGAGTTCCACCGTGACGGCATTCTTGCGGCCCTTTGCCTGATACATCAGCCGGTCTGCCCGGCGAACCGCATTCTCCATCGGGTCGGTGATGGCCTGCATCGTTCCGCCGATGCTCAGCGAGAGGCGGAAATGCGAATAGCCGGGCACGGCAGCGTTTCGCACGGCGTCGCTGATCTGTTCCAGCTTGGTTTGCAGGATGTCGCTCGGAATGCCGGGCAGCACCAGCAGAAATTCGTCCCCGCCGTAGCGGATGAGCAGGTCGGAGCTGCGGATGCAGGAGCGGATGGCATTGGCCGCTGCTTCCAGCGCCAGATCTCCGGCGTGATGCCCATAGGTATCGTTGCAGATCTTGAAATCGTCCACGTCCATCAGCGCGATGCCTGCCGGGCCGACGGCACGGCAGGCGACATCTTCATAATAGCGGCGGTTGTATGCACCGGTCAGAGCGTCCCGGTAGAGTTTTGCTTGATAGTTCTCCGTGGTCTCCTGCATCTTTTCCGTGCTGGAGCGTTCGACCTGCCTTTGCAGGTGACCGATCAGCAGAATGTTCGCAGCGATACCAAGGCCGATCACGATGAGCTTTTGAAGGTTCAAAGCGGTGTAAAGAAAAAAGCTGTGGTCGGTAGAAAAGAAAAACGCGGAGTATAGGAATGCAATGAGGCCGCTTACGATTCCTGCTGCATAGCCGCATTTCACGAGCGCAGCAGAAAGAACAACAAAAAGCACGATATTTGGATTTGGAATATGAAAATTCCAGACGATCAGGCAGGCGCTCAATTGGGCAAGTGCCGATAGCAACATAGGCTGAATTTTATTTGGCTGTCGTTCCATACGCAATACCATCCAATCCTTTGATTCATCATGATTGCTCTCTCACAAAAAAGAGCTGGGCCGCAAATGGGCGGCTCTGCCAGGTCGTGGGTGTCGGTCATCTGCGAAACCGTGCGATTCCACTATTTATTTTCGGGGGGGGGTAACGCGGAAGCGCTTGACGGTCTGTTCCAGCGCGTCGATGTCCACGGGCTTGGACAGATGCTCGTCCATCCCGGCTTCCTTGCTCTTCTGCATATCTTCCAAAAAGGCGTTTGCCGTCATGGCGAGGATGGGGATGACCCGGCCCAGCGGGTTTTCGCTGCTGCGGATGCGGCGGGTGGCCTCCAAGCCATCCATCACCGGCATCTGCACATCCATCAAAATCATGTCATACTCGCCGGGCTTGACGCGGACAAAGGCATCCACAAGCTCCTGCCCGTTGGGGTAAATTTTGCAGTGTGCGCCCTTGGATTCCAGCAGCAGCTCCAGGATCTCGGCGTTGATGGCGTTGTCCTCGGCGCAGAGGAAGTTCATCCCGCACAGGGGAGAGACGTCCTCCGGCTCCTCCGGGAGCGCCTGCGCCTTTGGCACCGCGTCCGCTTCGGTGTCGATGGGAAATTCCAGCACGACCTCAAAGCGGGTGCCCTTGCCGGTGGCACTCTCCACGCTGATGGAGCCGCCCATCAGGTCCACGATGTTCTTGGTGATGGCCATGCCCAGACCCGTGCCCTGCACCTTGTTGGTGCCGGAGCGCTCTTCGCGGGTAAAGGGGTCAAAAAGGGTCTTCTGGTAAGCCTCGCTCATGCCGATGCCGTCATCCTGCACCACAAAGCGGTATTTGGCGTAGTGCTCGTTCCGGGGCAGCTCTTCGACCTCGAACCGGATGTGCCCGCTGCGGGGGGTATACTTGACCGCATTGGAGAGGATGTTCATCAGCACCTGATTCAGGCGGGTGGGGTCGGCCAGCAGGTTTTCGTGCCGGAGATGGGTGGAGACGGTGAAGGTCTGCGCCTTTTCGCTGGCCTGTGCGCGGATCATCGTGCTGAGCTGGTCGAGCTGCTGGGAAAGGTGCATCGGCTCAACGCTCAGGGTGGTCTTGCCGCTCTCGATGCGGCTCATATCCAGAATGTTGTTGATGATGCCCAGCAGCAGCTGGCCGGAGCTTTCCAGCTTGTGCAGGTGTTCGGCCAGCTTTTCCGGCTGGTCCAGCTCGTTCTCCATCAGGGTCGTCAACCCGACAATGGCGTTCATGGGGGTGCGGATATCGTGGCTCATGTTGGAAAGAAAGTCGGTCTTGGCCTGGCTGGCGCGCTCGGCCGCGTACAGCGCCTCGGCGGCAGCATCCTGTGCCCGCTTCATCTCGTCATTTGCCTGCGTCAGCTGGGTGTTGTATTGCTCCAGACGGAGGTTCGTCTTTTTTTCAGCCTGCAGCTCCCGCTGCTGCTTTTGCCGCAGGAGAAACCAGCCGACGAAAACCGCTGTGACCGAGAGCACCACGGCAAAGCTGACGATGACGAGTGTGACGAGATTGACCAGCTTTTGGGTGTTGACGGCCACGTACTCTGCCGGGACGAGGAACGCCAGCGTCCACCGGGCGTTTTCCATCTGCTTGAGCGCATAGTAATACTCGGTCCCGTCCAGCACAGCGTTGGAATAGCAGGAGCCTGTGCGGGCGAGCCGCTCCTTTGCTGCTGCAAAGGAAGAACCGTGCAGATAGGACATCTGGGAGAGCACGGTGTATACGTTGTGCCCCTTCAGCAGCTCGGCATCGTTGGCGTTGAACAGCTTGAAGCCGTCGTTGTCCAGCACATAGACGCTGTTGTTGTTTTCGTAGGCGTCGCAGCGGAAATAATCGTTCAGCTGGGTCATGCTCTGCGAAATGCCAAAGTAGCGCAGGGTGATCTCGCCGGTCTCGCTTTGCAGGGTGAGGGGGGTGGAGAGCTGTTTCAGAAACACCATGCGGGAATCGTCCACAGTCAGGGAGTTGGAAACGTAGCTGACCCGCTCCGGCGCGTCTTCCAGATAGGTCATTTCCCGCAGCAGCCCCATGCGGCCACGCGCGGTATAATAATGTCCGGCAGCATCCACGGCAACCAGCTCGATCTGCTTTTCTTTGTAATTGGCAAGCTCGGACAGCTTTTCCAGATAGGAAAACAGATCATCGGTCGTCTCCATGGACGTATAGGCCAGATAATTGCACTGCACGTCCACATCGTCCCAGTGGTTGTCGATCACATCCTCCAGACTACGGAACATCTGGTGGGTGACCTCTTCCATCTGGCTCAGCCGCTCGTGGTAGACAAGGTTTTGGATGTAGGTCTGGCTCATGGCAAAAAGGGTCAGGGTCAACACGATGATGACAAAGCCGAAGCCCACAAACAGCTTTTTATAGATTTTGTTGTTCACATCCAGTATCTCCTGTCCGTTTTATTCAACTCCATGCGGTGTCTGCTCGGCTGATGGTGGTGTATGCACCAAAGAAGGTTTTTGCGGCATCCATGCCCACCACGCCGCTGTCCACGACATCGGCTTCGGCTGCCAGCTGCTCGCTCACGCCGCAGATGGCCACCTGATAGGTCTTGCCCGCTTCCGGTTCCGTGGGGCTGACCAGCACATAGGGGTAGCCCTTGCCGTTGCCGTAGGCGTCGTAGCCCGTGGCCAGCAGGTCGTTGATCTGCTGCCCGGTCAGGGTGACGGTCTGGATGGTGCGGTTCCAGCCGGTGGGCAGGATGACAGAAAGGTCGTAATCCGTAATATCCTTGGCGTACAGTTTGGCAGCTACGCCGTAGTGGTTCTGCTCGGTGGGGTTGCCGGGGATCCAGGTGCTCAGCGAGACCAGCGCAAGGTCGCTGCCGGTGGCCTGTGCAAAGCAGCGACCCACCAGCATGGCGCAATCCTCCTGCGAAAGTTCTTCGGTGACGGTGGTGATGGTATCCGGGGTGTTGTTCACCACGCGATCCTGATCCTCGTCCAGCTGCCGGATCACATCCTCCATGGTGGCGTTGCCCTTCATGAAGTCCAGCATTTTAAGGCCGGTGGTCACGATGGTGTTTTCCCAGCCGGAATAGATAAAGGGCGCGGTGTTGCCTGCGTTCAGGGCATCGGCAACATCGGCGTAGTAGGTGCCGTCTGCTTTTGCGTCCTTGAAGGGCAGCAGGCTGCTTTTCAGCGTCGTTGCGGGCTGCAGAGCGCTGGTGCCTGCAACGGTGGAAAGCACACGCATCACCTTGAGC
>OIYY01000515.1_pt1 | contig 27031 bp, 24 predicted proteins | sample 1588341 | NCBI WGS metagenome assembly OIYY01 (sample SAMN03283287) | human gut metagenome | biome: human-associated habitat; material: feces | host: Homo sapiens | place: Peru | collected 2012 | reverse complement strand
TGATTGATTTCTATGTTCTTCCGCATTATCTTACAGCACCATTTAAGAAAGTTACTGAGAAAATAATGACTGAATTTTCGGATTTGAATCTATGCCCAATTAACAACCATCAGGGAATTGTAATTGATGGTGAAGGTTCAAAGGTTGTTTGCAAAGACTAATTTGAAAATTCCTATTTTTAGAGCTAAGGAGGTTTTGAAAGCGTGGATATTATATATAAGCGACTTACAGAAAATGAATTAGATACATTTATCCAAATGAGAATTAATCAGCTTCATGAAGAAGGTGCTACAGAAGAAATTGACTTGGTTCCTAATTTGGAGGATTACTATAATAGGCATATGGCAGATGGAACATTTGTCTCATGGATTGCAAAGGATGGGGATAAGATTATAGGAACAAGTGGAATGTCATTTGTTGAGAAACCACCATATTTTGGATGCCCTTCTGGAAGAATAGGTTTGCTTTCCAGTATGTTCACTAATCCAAATTACAGGAGAAAAGGTATAGCGAAGGAGTTACTTTCAAGAGTAGTAAGTGAAGCTAAGGAATATGGCTGTGGTACTGTTCAGATTACAGCATCAGATATTGGTGTTAAATTATATACTGATTTTGGGTTTAAGCATAATGGCAACTTTATGCATTATAAGTTATAGTATGAAATTCCGATTTTGAGGGGAAAGGCAGGAGAGTATATTGGGGAAAAAAATAAATAATTATATAGAATACCAAAAAAGGCTGAAAGAATTTTTTAGTGGTATTAAGGAAATGCCTTCTAGCGAAGAAGTTCAGTCTTTTATTGATAAATATAATTTGTTTATTGACTGGCAGATAATTATTCTTGATGTTAAGAAAGATATTAGTTCTTTGATGCTTAAAAATATAACAGGTAAAAGTAAATCTATCTCTTCATATAAACAATATCTAGTAAAATTAAAAGAATCATTTGGTAGTCTCGATGAAATGCCTTCGCGGAAGCAGATTGAAGAATTTATTGAAGAATATAATTTAGGAAAAAGCTGGGGAATTGTTGAAGAAGATGTAGTAAAGGACTTAGAAGAAATAATAAATGGGAAATATGATGATATGTTAAAGGATTCAGCGTATGTACATGATATTACGGTAAAAAAAACAGTGACTAAATCATCTATAAATCCTTATTCACCTTCTGTTAATAGAAGTACACAGGAAATAACTTTTCAGCTGAATTCATCGTCAAATATAGATTATGGACGTCTATATGGACATACATACAATTCTTCTAGTGTATCTGTAAAATTACCAAACATACTCAAAGAAGAAAAAAGAAAAGGTTCAAACAAAGTCAATAAGACGAAAAAAAATAGAAAGAAATTTCAACCGCAAAGAAAACAAACAATATTTATTGATGGTGATAATCATATTAAAGAAGCGCAAAAAGGCATCGAACATACAACAAAAAATACAACGGTCAGAGCTATTTTTTCGCAAGTGGGAGCAAAATACAAATTTGACAGGAAATATCAAAATAGACCTAATGTATCATCAAAACTAGTTTCTCCAGGAGACCAAGCGGTTGACAATCAAATTAAAGCTGAGGCTGGTCAATTGCTAAAAAGGGGGAATCAGGAGGTAACGTTTGTTAGTCATGATAGAGGGTTTGATAAATACAAAAATCGAAAAAATGATAGAAGTTCTGGAAACAGGATTACTACAGTTAAATCAGTGAAGGATAAACTAAAATGAAAGAAAAATGATTTTACATATATATAATTTTGAGGAGTATTTATGAATCATTTTTTGAAAATGGATATTTTATCTATGTAAAGAACCCGACAACTACCAGCTTGTCGAGCTAAAAGTTGTCAAACTAAACTGAAATGTAAATGGAGGGTTATGTAAATGAAAAAAATTGGAATAGTTTTACTCATACTTATTTCACTTACAGGTACATTGTTAGGATGCGGAAAACAAGATGTGAATAAGGACTTGGAGAGCATTGATGCGTCGGAAATTAAACAAATCGAACTTACAGGAACTACAGGTGGGAAAGACGGTAATTATTCGTATTCTTTTTCAGATAAAGAAGTTGTTGAGTTTATAGATTTATTGAATCAAGTGAAACTTGGTGACATAGTAGATGAAAACAAAGCATTATCAAGTGGAGCTGTTTCTTATTACACAATCTATTTTGCAACAGATGAAACGCTGACAATTAGTCCAGGAAAATATTTTGAAGTTGAGGACACATATTATGAATTTGATAATTATGATGAATTGTGGGATGAATTTATAGTATTTAACAGCATAAAGTAAGTTTCGGAAAATTCAAGTTTGTAAAATTAAGAAAATCGAAAGTTGACAAAGGAGTTGAGCTGATATGAAAAAGAAAATCATCATATTGCTGTCTGTTGTGATAATTCTTTTGATGGGCATTGTTGTATGGTTTAATATTCCACTCGACTTGATGGACTTAGACCCTAATGAGGTCATGGAAATAGTTGTTTTCAATGGCAATAGCGGAAACGCAACACATATTACCGACAAAGAGCAGATTCAGCATATTGTCGAAAATTTGAATGGCGTCGAAGTAAAGCGGTCAAAGCCATCTTTGGGATATATGGGATATAGTTTCAAAGTTACTATTTATTTGTCTGATGGCAACGAGGCAGGCGATTGGAATAATTTTATTATCAATTCAGATGATACAATTAGAAAAGATCCATTTTTCTATTCTGTTACAAAGGGAAATATTGATTACAGCTATATTGAAGGTATCGTAGAATAACAAAAATCAAAGTTTATCGAGCTGAATAAAGTTGAATTTGAGAGGTAGACAAGGTATGTCTGGCAGAAAAACAGGGCATTTCTCGCTTTGTGTCGTGTTTATTTGCTGTGACATTTTATATAGTGACACCAGAGGAGGAACGATTACAAAATGGATCAGAAAAAAATAGGAGTGTTTCTTAAGGAACTTCGAAAGGAAAAAGAGCTTACGCAGGAACAGCTTGCTGAAATAGTTCAAGTATCGAACAGAACGGTGTCCCGATGGGAAAATGGAAATAATATGCCGGATTTGGACATACTGATTGAGTTATCTGATTTCTATGAAGTTGAACTTCGAGAAATACTTGATGGTGAAAGGAAGAGCGAGAACATGAACCAAGAAAAGGAAGAAACAGTACTTAAGGCGGTAGATTACACCAATACGGAAGCCGAACGTAACAACAAGCGTGTACGAATCTGTAATGCAATCGGATTTCTTCTTATATTTGCATATTTGATTTTTGAACGCACAAGTCTTTATGATAATCAAACTATTAGAAATTGTGTGGATTTTGCACATGGGGCTGGTATTGGTATGTTATTAGTAGGATTAGGATTTTTAAGTAAATACGGATTGAAAGTCAGAGCATTTAAACAACGCTTATTAAAAAAACAGAGCTAACTTCCAGCTTGCAGCCGAAGTCACTGATAGAGACCTTTTCCCATGCACCGCCGTCCCGTGTGCTGTACCACTCGTTTGCGATATTTACGATTATATATTTTCTATTATTATGGAAAATTCCGCTAAAATATGCTTTAATAGAAATATATAGCAGTAAATAACAATTGCAAGAGGAAAAGAAAATGTCTAGAAGAAAGAGGCAGAAAAACGGAATGATAAATAATGAAAATGAAAATAACAGCATGACACAGGAGCCTCAAACACCACAGCAGACAGTTGACGCGCAGCAGATGGTTATCCCGCAGGAGAGCGAGCGCATCCAGCGAGCCGAGTGGATTCACGAGCAGGTGAAGCTGCAGCGTGAGGCAGAGGATGAGGCCTGGGAGAAGATCATGGAGGAGCAGAAGCTGCTTACAGAGCGCAGGCGCTCCATAGATGCCGATATAAACAGCAACAGAGAGCTGAAGCGATACCATGAGGACTGCATGGAGGACATCACAGACCAGGTATATTCATTGCATGGCATATCGGTAGACAAGCTGGAGGGCATAAAAGAGTACAAGAATGCCCTGTTTCGCGGAGAAGCATTCATCGTGTTTTGCATATCTGTGATAATGGCTGCGATTGTGGCATATGCCTATGGACCGACCTCGCAGCTGTGCCTGTATATACTCATGTGTGTAGGAGCGGAGGGAGCGCTATTGTCCCAAAAGCGAAAGAATATACTGTTTTTCATCCCGCTTATACTGATAGCGGCGGAGATGATAGGCTACAAGCTGTATCCGCAGTATCTGGAGTATGTCACGATGGCGGGAGAGGCACTGGCACTGCTTCTTATGATGATAGGCACAGTGGGATACTTTGTGCACAATCCATACCGCAAGGACAGAAAGAATATAAAGGCTGCAAAGTCAGACCTCAAGGAACTACATAAGGTAGCCAAAAAGAGTGTAAAGAAGAATAAAAAGAGCCGCATAAAGAGTGAAGCAAAAGAAGCAAAGCTTGCGGCAAAGCAGGCCAAAAGAGAGACAAAGGCTGCCATAAAGGAGCAGAAGAGGCAGAATAAGCTCGCAAAGAAACAGGCAAAATACGAGCTGAAAGAGAAAAAACGTCAGCAGAAGAGTGAGCGTGTTGAGCTTAAGCATGAGCTGAAGAAGACTCAGCTCATGGATAAGGTCAGAAGCTTTACACCGAAAGAGCAGAATAGTGACAGCACACCTTCGGCTGAGAACATAGATAACAATATCATAGATAACAATATTATAGATATAGAGCGCAAGGTCAATTAATCATGGATGAGCCTTAGGCAGACAGCTGATATTTTTCCATCCAGTAATTAATCTGGATGAAATATGCGATAAGCTGCGGACCTGCCATGAGCTGGCCAAACCACGGACTGCCGTATTCTGCGGGGGCCTTTAAAAATTCACTTGTTTTGCCGGTGTCAATGAGAGCACGCACAGGGGCATTAGGGGAGTCTAATATCTCCTCCATTCCCTTTATAAGGAGAGCTTCATATCCTGGATGATAAGTCTTTGGATATGGGCTCTTTTTTCTGTGCAAAAGCTCAGGCGGCAGGACATCTGAAAATGCATCGCGAAGCAGAGTCTTTTCCACGCCGTTTTGATATTTCATATGCCAAGGCACATTGAAGACATATTCAATGATACGATGGTCGGCAAAAGGTACGCGGGCCTCAAGCTCGGAGTACATGCTGGTCCGGTCCATTCGGTCAAGAAGCGTCTGCATAAACCATTTGATATTGAGATAACCGATTATGCGGCGGCTTTCGTCCTCACCGGTCTCACCGTAAAGAAGAGGGGCTTTTGACCGAGACTCTTCATATCGAAATGCCTGATAACCTGATAAATCAAGCTCTGAAACCACATCGTCGCGCAAAAGGGCAAGGCGCACAGCGACATCCGATGACCATGGGAAGCCATATCGTTCAAGCAGCTCTTTGCGGTAAAACCACGGATATCCGCCAAAGATTTCATCAGCACACTCACCGGTAAGAGCCACCTTGTTTTTGCGGCTGACGAGGCTACAGAAATACAAAAGCGACGAGTCCACATCGGTCATGCCGGGCATATCCTTTGCATCGACTGCGGCAAAGAGCGCCTTGAAGAGAGCGTTCTCATCACACTCGAGATAGGAGTGGGCTGTCTCATACTCCTCAAGCATACGATTGACATAGGGCAGATCCCTCTCCGGCTGGAAGGCATTTGCCTTAAAATACCTGTCATTGTCCTTAAAGTCGAAGGAAAATGTGTTTAGTGTTTTACCGCGTGTGTTCATATAGTTTGCGGCGATGGCGGTCACGATGCTTGAATCGATGCCGCCAGACAGAAAAGTACATACCGGCACATCGGAAACCATCTGCCTTTTTATAGCATCCTCCACCAGAAAGCGCGTGTGGGCAACGGTATCCCGATAGCTATCGGTGTGCTCCCGGCTTGTAAGCTCCCAGTAGGTTTCATCATGCAGCCCATCCTTGGAGTAAATCATGAAGTGACCCGGCAAAACCTCAAACAAATCCTTAAACAGGGAAAGCCCGCTCGTGTGCGCAGGGCCGATAGCAAGAAGCTCCTGCAAGCCCTGCTTATCAAGCTCAGGCTTTACTGCAGGGTGCGCAAAGCAGGCCTTAGGCTCGGAGCCAAACACCAGAGAATCACCGCGGATGGCATAAAATAGCGGTTTGACACCCACGCGGTCTCGGTATAAAAGAAGCCTGTTTTTAGCTGCATCCCATATGGCAAATGCAAAAATGCCGTTTAAGCGGCTGACAAAATCAGCACCCCAGTGGATGTAGGCATACAGAATAACCTCGGTGTCGGAGGTTGTGGAGCATACAAAGCCGTTTTCGGACAGCTCGGGAATCAGCTCATCCGTGTTGTAAATTTCACCGTTATAGCAGATAGTGTAATCATAGCCATTGTGGGTGCGCGTCATGGGCTGATCGCCGCACAGGATATCGCGGATGGCCAGACGGCTGTGCGACAGACCGATATGCTTTTTAAGGAAGCGGCCTCTGGCATCATTGCCGCGGTGGGCGAGCACAGCACGCATTTTCTCAAGACGAAAGTTCCAGTAGTCGGTGTTTTCTTCAAAGTTCTCATTAAAATTGCAGAATCCGGCAATACCACACATAAAAATTCAAATCTCCGTAAAAATAGATTTAATTTATATTATGCATAAAAAGATATATTGGTCAAAAGTCATTTTATCATAAAATTTTTATTGACAAGAAAGGCAAAATAGCGTTACTCTTATTACATGAGGTTAGACATCGCTAACATAAATGAAGAACAGGCAACTATAGTAAGTATAATCTGACCATTTTTTTTTAAAGGTATAACCTTATATAAGGTAAATGTAATTTGAAATGTTGAAAGAGAGGATATCATATGTCAGAAGAAGAGAGAAAGTTCTTAGAGATAGTGGATTTGAAAAAGGGCTTCGGAAGCGGCGAGACGCGCCAGGAGGTGCTGCGCGGCATGAATTTTTCCGTGGCAAAGGGTGAGTTCTGTGTGCTGCTCGGACCGTCGGGCTCCGGAAAGTCCACACTGCTCAATATCATTGGAGGCATAGACAGCGCCGATTCGGGATATATCAGCATAAATGGTGACAAGCTGAAGGATATGAGCGAGAAAAAGCTCACACAGTACCGCAGAAAGCACCTGGGATACGTATTTCAGATGTACAACCTGATTGCCAATCTGAATGTAAAGGAAAACATAGAGGTAGGTGCATATCTGTCAGACAACGCACTGGATATCGATGAGCTGCTTCACACGCTGGGCCTTTACGAGCACCGCTACAAGCTTCCAAACCAGTTATCAGGCGGACAGCAGCAGCGTGTGTCAATAGGGCGTGCAATCGTGAAAAATCCGGATATACTGCTCTGCGACGAGCCGACAGGAGCACTTGATTACAACACCTCAAAGGAGATTTTGAAGCTCATAGAGGATGTCAACAAAAAGTACGGAAACACCATAATCATGGTCACACACAATGAGGCCATCAAAAACATGGCAGACCACGTGATAAAGCTCAGAGACGGAGCAGTGCGCCACAACGATATCAATACAAATAAGGTTTCGGCCGAAGAGCTTGAGTGGTAAGGAGGGTTTGACCTATGAGCAGGAAAAAGATAAAAAATCCTCTGATAAAGCGCATACCAAAGGAAATTATCGGCGACTGGAAGAAATATCTCGTAGTATTTCTATTCCTTGTGCTGACAATCGGCTTTGTATCCGGAATGTATGTGGCAAACGACAGTATGCTCACATCTGCGGATGAGGGAGTGAGTAAGTACAAGCAGGAGGATGGACATTTTGAGCTTAGGGATAAGGCTGACAGCGAGCTCGTTAAGGCTATCGAGTCAGGCGAGCTAAAAACAGCTTCAGACGAAAAAGACAGCGATAGCAGCAAAACTCCGGTCACACTCTACGAGAATTTCTATCGCAATGAGACTGAGGACTACAACGCAGACGGCAAAAAGGACGGAACCATCCGTGTATACACAAAGACCGAGGATATCAACCTCGCATGTCTCATTGAGGGCTCTTTTCCACAAAATGAGAACGAAATCGCCGTGGACAGAATGCATGCAGACAACGTGGACATGAAGGTCGGTGACAAAATAAAGGTCAGCGGAAAAGAATTCAAGGTATCGGGACTTATCGCATATGTCAATTACTCCACACTGCATGAAAAGAAGACCGATATGATGTTTGATGCAATAAAGTTTGACGTGGCAATGGTGACAAAGGAGGGCTTTGACCGCCTTAACAAGAGCATTCACTATACATATGCATGGAAATACGAGGATGAGCCGGCGGACGACATAGAGCAGAAGGATAAATCGGATGATTTCCTTGAGGCAATGGTGTCACAGGTGATGGCAGCAGGCAATGAAGTGGAGGACTACACACCGCGCTACTCAAATCCGGCAATCAATTTTGCCACGGACGATATGGGCTCAGACAAAGCCATGGGAGGAGTGCTTTTAGACATTCTTATCGTGATAATCGCATTTATTTTTGCAGTGACCATCAGTAATACGATAGCAAATGAGTCATCAGCGATAGGCACGCTTCGCGCGTCGGGCTACACAAAGGGCGAGCTGGTGCGGCACTACCTTTCAATGCCTGTCATTGTGACATTTCTGGCAGCGGTAGTGGGAAACATACTGGGCTATACGGTATTCAAGGATGTGGTAGTCGGCATGTATTACAACAGCTACAGCCTGCCGACATATCATACAATCTGGAATCCGGGCGCATTTGTAAAAACGACACTTGCTCCGGTAATTATAATGCTGGTTGTAAATCTTATCGTAATAATCCGCATGATGCAGCACACACCGCTTCAGTTTCTGCGTCATGACCTTAAGAAAACAAAGCGCAAAAAGGCAATGCGCCTTCCTAGATGGAACTTCATGAGCCGTTTCAGACTGCGAATCATGTTCCAGAACGTGGCAAACTATCTGATACTTTTTGTGGGAATATTTTTCATCATGGTAATGCTTGCTATGGCAGTCGGCATGCCGGATACACTTGATTATTACAAGAAAAATACAGACAGCATGATGTTTGCAAAATACCAGTACGTGCTCAAATCATACGTAGATGCAGACGGAAACGTGCTTGAAACTGACAACAGTGACGCAGAGAAATTTGACATGACATCGCTCTTAAGGAGGACAGATGAGTTTGACGAGGAGGTGTCTGTCTACGGAGTGGAAACAGACAGCGCATACGTAAAGCTCAAGGGTCTGGATTCGCTTAAGGATAACGAGGTATACATATCAGATTCATTTGCAGACAAATATGGTATAAAACCGGGCGATACAATAAAGCTCGATGCACAGTACGAGAAAAAAACGTACAAATTCAAGGTGAAGGGAACCTACGATAAATCCCAGAGCATCGCGGTATTTATGCCGATAGAGCATTTTGCGGATACCTTTGATTTTGCAGATGGCAGATTCAGCGGATTTTTGTCGGATACAAAGATAAAGGATATCGATGAGAGCAATATCGCGACAACAATCACGATACGCGACATCACCAAAATGGCAGACCAGCTCGACCACTCCATGGGCTCATACATGCAGTACTTCCAGGTGCTTTGCATACTGCTATCAGCCGTTATGATATATCTGCTCACGAAGCTCATTATCGAGAAAAATGAGACAGCTATATCGATGACCAAGATTTTGGGCTACGATAACAGAGAAATTGCAAGCCTTTATCTGGTCTCAACGTCAATCGTGGTAGTTATCTCAGATATCATCAGCGTAGTGCTTGGCGCAAAGGTGATGGACATTGTATGGCGTATAATGCTTCAAACCTTCAGCGGATGGTTTGCCTTTAAGGTAACACCGATAGGTTATGCAAAGATGTTTGCATTTGTGCTCATTGGATACCTCATAGTGACGGTATTTGATTTCAGGAGAATAAAGAGGATTCCGATGGACATGGCACTAAAAAATGTGGAGTAGGTAAAAAGCATACAAAATTAATTAATTATTAATAAACTGTTGTATAATTTCACTGAAAATGGTAATATTGTCTCATAAGTTAAAAAGCCAAAGTAATAACAATAATTTATGAGAGGTGAGTAAATATGAAGCAGGGGGCAAATAAAAAAAGAGGGACATTTGCAACCAAAATCATAAAAATGGTTATTTTAGCGGTAGTGATTTCAAATGTAATTTGTATGGTATTTATTCTTGAAAGCTCCAAAAAACAAATTACAGACAGCACGAAGCATACCATGATAGATGTTATCAATACAACATCAGAAATTGTGGAGAATGAGATCAGCAATGCAGATGCCGAGGACTTGGACTATGATGAATATGCTAAGAGCCTTTCCGAAGTAAAGCTCGAGGGTATGGACAGCTCATATGTTTATGTGGTCAAAAATGATGGCACAATGCTTTATCATCCAACACAGGAAAAGGTTGGACAGCCTGTTGAGAATGCTGTAATTAAAGGAGTTGTACAACAGCTTCAGGATGGCACAAAGCCTGACACAGCGGTTGTGGAATATGTTTTTAACGGAACCACAAAGTATTCGGCATACACAATTTTAAAAAACGAAAATATACTTGTGCTTACAGCAGATGAGTCTGAGGCGCTTTCGGGAATCACCACTGTAACGGGAGCCGCTGTCGGAATCAGTACTGTTATTGTGCTGCTTGCGGTTATTATCTGCTTCTTACGGGTACGCAGGCTTATGAGACCTCTTGTAAAGGTCAGCACAATAATTGAAGAAATTGCCAATGGTGATATCAACGCAGATTTTGACATGGTCAAGGAGTCAAATGATGAGATAGGCCTGATTATAGAAAAGATGAAGGAGCTCACACAGTCGCTTGGAAATATAGTCGGAAGGATAAGAAATTCCAGTGACACAATGTCAGCAAACAGCTATGAGCTCAATGACACAAGCAGCCAGACACTTGCCGCAAACAATGAGATATCAAAGGCAGTCGAGGATGTTGCAGAAGGCTCTACAGGCATGGCATCATCTATCTCTAAGATTAATGAAAACCTTGAAGAGATGAGCCGCGAGACAAAGGATATAAACGAATCTGTCAATGAAATCAAAAATCAGACGGCAGCAGTGCAGGATAGCAGCAAAATCATGAATGACAAGATTAAATCCATGCAGGATAGCAGCCGAAAGATGGATGATGGTATTTCGGCAATTTCAAAACGCATAGAAACAGTAAATACTACGGTTGACAAGGTGAGCAATATTGTCTCTGTCATTGAGGAAATATCCAGTGAAACCAATCTTTTGTCGCTCAATGCATCCATAGAGGCAGCCAGAGCCGGCGATGCCGGAAAAGGCTTCGCAGTGGTGGCACAGGAGATTCGAGTGCTCTCAGACAATACCAATACGGAGCTTGAGAATATCAAGCAGATAATCTCGTCACTGGTTGAAGAGTGCAGGTATTGTGTTCAGGCATCCGGCACCATCGTCGAGGACAATGCCAAGCAGAAGGAAGAGATTAAGGCAGTACTCGATGAATTTGGCTCACTTGATGAGCAGATTCAAAAGACAGCAGAAAAAGCTGATGAAATCGAAGAGCTTGTCACTGCGATGATTGAGCTGAATGATGACATCACGAAGAGCAGCAACAGCCTGACAGACGTCAGCGCAGCAAATGCCGCAGCAACTGAAGAGATGAATGCCAACATCGAGGAACTCAATGCGATGATGCACGGAGTTTCAGAAATGGCAGAACACATGAATAATGAGTCTGATGGATTGAAGGAAGCATTATCGTTCTTTAATAATTAATTGTAAGTATTCATAAATGAACATTGACCTCCTTTGCGCTTTAAGTTTATCATTAAAGCAAAAAGGAGGTTTTTGTCAGTTTTCAATGTAAATCAGTCGTAAAAGCAGTAAAATGCTTTTGTGGCTGATTTTGGTATTTGGGGGATTATTGATTATATCAGCAAAAACACGTATTATATACATATACAAAAAATTTTACTGTTCACGCTTGAGAGTGGCCGGTAACAAAACATATGATAAACAGAAAAATGAGGTATAAAATAATGACAGACAATTTTGAATTTAGAAGTATACACCCAGACGAGGTAGAACAGGCAATAGCAATTGAGCAGATATGTTTCCCACCAAATGAGGCATGTTCTCCAAAGGCAATGACAGAGAGAATTGCAAAGGTACCACAGCTATTTCTCGTGGTAATTGACAAATCAACCGGTAAGCTGGCGGGCTTTTTAAATGGTGTGGCAACAGACGAGGAAAAGTTCAGGGATGAGTTCTTCACGGACATCGATTTATGTGATGAAAACGGTAAGAATGTGATGCTTCTGGGCCTTGACGTGCTGCCGGAGTACCGTGGACAGGGCCTTGCCAGAGAGCTCGTGTACCGCTACGGCCAGCGTGAAAAGGCAAACGGACGAAAAAAGCTGTTTCTGACATGCTTAGAGCAGAAGGTGGAGATGTATAAAAAGTTTGGATTGCAGGATCTGGGAATTGCTGACTCTACCTGGGGAGGAGAAGAGTGGCATGAGATGGTGTTAAAGGTATGAATGTGATAATATGGTAAATATTTCATAGTTTATTCTTTGGCTACTGCATATAATAGTTATAGATACGACATAAATATTGACAATTAAAATATAAAAATGGTACTATATATGCGGAGGTGAGACTATGTTGAAATCTTACTTGTTAGAGAATTATGGATATAATGAACCAATCTTTTTAAATGATTTGAAAATAGAAGAATTATCTGAGAATGCAGTGCGCCAGTCGGTAAAGAGACTTGTGGCAAATGGTTTTCTGGAAAGGTATGATAATGGTATTTATTATATACCCAAACAGGGTGGATTACTAGGTAAAAGTTATCTCGATCCATTTCTTGTTATTATGCGCAAATATGTGAGAAGTAAAACAGAAACATTTGGTTATGTGACCGGAATATCATTTGTAAATCAGCTTGGATTGACGACACAAATGCCAGCAATAATTGAGATTGTTACGAACAAGGAAGCTACTAATGGACGTACAATTACGGTAGGCAGTCAGAAGGTTAGAATTAAAAAAGCTGCGGTTGCTGTTTCAGACAACAATGCGGAACTTTTGCAGTTTTTGGATGGTATTAGTCAGACTGAGAAATATACGGAGTTGCCGATGGAAGAAACTATAGATACAATGCTCTCATACGTGAAACAGAAACGTTTTACAAAAGAACAGTTATCTGAAGTATCGTCTGTTATAACCGGTGCAACTGCAAAGAAATTAATTGAATGGGGGATGATTTATGAATTTGCATCATGATAAAGAAGCATTTGCAGAACTGATTATCGGTGCAGCAAATGAGTTGGCTATTCCAACTAATGTAATTGAAAAAGATTATTATGTGACGATTACCCTGAAGGCTCTTGCCGAAAAAACTAAAGACATGGTGTTTAAAGGTGGTACATCACTTACTAAGTGTTATCAGTTATTGGACCGATTTTCAGAAGATATTGATTTGTCTTATACGGCAGAGTCAGGTATGCCGGGAGAGAGTAGAAAGAAACAACTCAAAAATAATATTGTTTCGACTATGGAGGAGTTCGGGTTCCCGATTAACAATCTTGAAACAACAAGAAGCAGAAGAAACTATAATTGCTACAGAGCAAGTTACCCATCCTTTTATGAACAGAATGGTATTTTGAAACCGGAATTGGTAATAGAAACATATGTAGCAATGTTGCCGTTTCCAACCACAAAACGTATGGTAGATAATTATATCTATCGTTTCTTAAGAGAAATCAATCGATTGGATTTGGCTGAAACATATGAATTGATGCCTTTTAAAATTACAACACAAACCATAGAGAGAACTCTGGTAGATAAGGTGTTTGCATTGTGTGATTACTATATGCAAGAAAAGACAGAGCGGCATTCCAGACATTTATACGATATTCATAAGATTGTAGAAACTATGGGAATCTCAAATGAACTACCAAATCTTATACCGGAAGTGCGTGCTGTGCGCTCGGAAATGATTGTCTGCCCGTCTGCAAAAGAAGGTGTATGTGTGGCTGATATATTGAGGGAGATAATCAATAGTCAGGTATATAAAAGAGATTACGAAGATATTACTATGGGATTGCTTTTTGTACCGGTAGGTTATGAGACCGTAATTCAGAGTTTGCAGAAGGTTTTGGATAGCGGGATGTGGGAATAAAATTTGAAATTCTTAAATTATAGGCTTTAAATTAGAGTAAAATCTGTGGAATCGATGGCATGAGATGGTGCTAAAGGGATGAATGTGATAACATGGAAAATAAAGTATCAGATAACGTTATAGAAAAAAATTATAGGGAGTGCCTTAAATTCAATGAAATCAACGAAAGCAAAGTCGATAATTTTGATCTGGCAACAGCAAAGGCTGCCCTTGAAAATCTGTATGAGCTATACAAAAATGGCATATTAACAGGTCGTTTCACAAAGGATAAGGACTATGTAGTAAGGTGTGCTGACCTGGTGATATTGGCGGAGGAGAACAAGGACAGCTTGTTTTATGATGCATGGCGCGTATGGTTTAGATACTTTGTATCGATGGGCTATGCCGGATGGAATGAGCTGTGGGAGGCAGTATGAATAAACAAAAGATAGCAGAACTACGCGCCGGTTTGGAAACCGGCTTCATCAATAGTGGATACAATTCAAGCCTGGCTTATCAGCCGCAATTTTTGTCAAACAACCATAAAGAGGGTAAAAAAGTATTATCCTCAATAGAAGATGAGCTGATGGCCTGTGACAAATTTCAGATAAGCGTTGCGTTTATCACAATGGGAGGCATTACACCATTGCTTCAGACCTTAAAGGAGCTGGAGAAAAATGGCATTCCGGGAGAAATTCTCACCACAAATTATCTGAATTTCAGTGAACCAAAGGCGCTTGAGAAGCTTCACGGCTTGTCGAATATCACGCTCAAAATGTATGATGTGGAGAAGGCCGCTGAAGGCTTTCACACAAAGGGATATATATTCAAAAAAGAAGAGATTTATCGAATCATTATCGGAAGCTCAAACATGACAAGCGCTGCACTTACGAGCAACAGAGAGTGGAATACAAAGGTTGTATCTACAGAGCAGGGAGAGGTGGCAAAGCAGATTGTTGATGAATACAATGAGCTTTGGAATTCGCGCTATGCTCTTTCCTTTGAAAGCTTTTATGAGGAATATAAAGAACGTTACCAAATCATAAAAAGACAGCGTGAGATTGCAAAGAGCGAGGAAACCCCATCCATTGAAAAATACAGATTAAAGCCGAATGCAATGCAGGTTGGCTTTATCACAAATCTTAGAAAAATACTGGAAAAGGGTGAGGACAGGGCGCTTCTCATATCGGCTACGGGTACCGGAAAAACATATGCATCTGCGTTTGCCATGCGTGAGCTGGGCTTTAAACGAGTACTGTTTCTCGTACACAGAGGCCAGCTTGCTAGACAGACAAAGAAATCATACGAAAAGATTTTTGATAAATCAGTTTCTATGGGACTTGTCGGTGCAGGGTACAGTGACTATGACAGGGATTATGTTTTTGCAACGGTACAGACCTTAAATCGTGATGAGCATTTGAGAAAATATGCACCGGATGACTTTGATTGCATAATTTTGGATGAGGCACACCACAGCTCGGCCAACACATACCAGAAGGTAATGAACTATTTTACACCAAAGCTGTGGCTTGGAATGACAGCGACTCCTGATAAGCGAGATGATGATATTGAAGGAAAAAATATTTACCAGATTTTTAACTATCAGATTGCATATGAGATTCGTTTGCAGCAGGCTATGGAGGAAAACATGCTGTGTCCGTTTCACTACTTTGGAATAACAGATGTTTCATTGCTTGGTGACAAGGAGATAAAGAGTAAAAAACTTACAGAATCATCGTTTAACCAGCTTGTTGGTGATGAGAGGGTAAAGCATATCATCGAGCAGGCCAATTATTTTGGACATAGCGGCGACAGGGTGAAGGGACTGATTTTTTGCAGCAGGATAGATGAATCAGTCGAATTATCGAATAAGTTTAATCAGACAATAAATCCTGAGACAGGCAGATTTTTCCGTACAATTGCATTAAATGGAGATGCCACCGAGGAGGAGAGACAGAGCGCCTTTGAGCGGCTTGCGATGGATGAGGATGAAAACATGCAGCCACTGGATTACATTTTTTCTGTAGAGATTTTAAATGAGGGTGTTGATATCGTGGAGGTAAACCAGGTCATCATGCTCAGGCCGACAGAATCGCCAATTGTATTTATACAGCAGCTGGGACGTGGACTTAGAAAGGCAAATGGCAAGGAATATGTTGTGATACTTGATTTTATCGGCAACTATAACAACAATTTTATGATACCGGTCGCATTGTCGGGAGACCGCTCCTACAATGCAGATACAATCAGAAAGTATGTTATCAGTGGAAATAATACGATTCCCGGCGCTTCAACAGTGCATTTTGATGAGATTGCAAAGGATAGGATTTTTGCATCGATAGACAAAATAAAGGGCATGAAATCCATTATCAGGGAGAGCTATGTTTCTTTGAAAAACCGGCTTGGAAGAGTGCCGTATCTATTGGATTTTTATGAAAACGGAGAGGTTGATCCGCTTGTAATAATAAAAGAGTACAAGACCTATCAGGCATTTCTTGAAGCGGTTGAGAAGGAGCTTTATACCGACAAATTAAATGAGCAGGAAAAAATCACCCTTGAGTATTTGTCGAAGACTATCCTAAGTGGTGCAAGACCGTTTGAATTGGAGATTTTAAGGCAGCTTATGAAGAAGCCCTCTATTTCAATGAAAGAGATAAGAGAGATTTTCATAAAGAGATACGATTATGAGGTAAATACACAATCTCTTGACAATGCAGCTGATGTATTGCAAGGAAAGTTTGTCAGCAAGGATGATGAGTACAAGAGATTTTGCAGGATAGATATTCTGGAGGAGGACAGCAATAACATCTTCCATAGGATGAATAACTTTACCACAAGACTTCAAAATGAAGAGTTTAAAAAGCAGATAGATGACATAATAGAGGTAGGACTCAAAAGATATCATGATAAATATCAGTCCTCACTTAAAAATGAGAGTCCGTTTGTATTGTATGAGAAATACTCCAGGCGTGATGTCAGTCTGCTGATGAATTGTGGGCGGGATCTTTCTGCAACAATGTTTGGAATGAAGCGTATAGATGATGATGTATTTATATTTGTCACGTATCATAAAGAGGAAAGCGCAGACGAGCAGAAAAACTATGTAGATGGAAAGCCGGATTACGCGGATGCGTTTGAGGACAATATGATTTTCAGATGGGATTCGCAGATTGGCAGAGGTGTGGACAGTTCATATGTGTCAGATGTAGTGAATACTAAAAGAAAGCATCTGCTTGTGAAAAAGAGCGATGCGGAGTCAAATTTTTACTATATGGGAGAGTTTGATATAGTTGATGTGTGCGCTGCCAGAAAGCGTGATAACAATGGTAAAGAGCGTGATATCACCAAGTTTGAGATGAAGATGCGTCACCCTGTAAGAGAGGATCTGCTTCGATATTTGCAGAGTAATTTACAACAAGGCTTACAAAATAATACACAGGAGCTTAAGGCAATATGAAAACAATACGCGTAGTGGCTGCCGTCATAAGTGCAGTCAATAATGAAAATAAACCGGTTATCTTTGCAACCCAGAGAGGCTACGGAGAGTTCAAGGGCGGCTGGGAGTTTCCTGGCGGCAAGATTGAGTCTGGTGAGACACCGCAGCAGGCGCTAAAGCGCGAGATAATGGAGGAGCTTGACACGGAAATTGCTGTCGGAGAATTGATAGATACGATAGAATACGATTACCCTGATTTCCATCTTTCAATGGATTGCTTCTGGTGTGAGGTCATTCGAGGTGAGCTTATACTAAAGGAAGCGGAGGATGCAAAGTGGCTTACAAGGGAGCATCTGGCGGACGTAAAGTGGTTGCCGGCGGATGTGACATTGATTGAGAAGATTGGAGAGGCGATGTATTAAATCCAGGACAGCAAAAAAGATGCTTTTCGTGAGATTGCTGAAAAACTTGAAAGAGTGGGAAGTGCATGCTATATTATAGATAAAGAAAGCACCCACTCCAAAAGTGGATGCCTCGAAGATGAACTTACCTCTCTATGAGAGGCGCCTCACCCGTTTGCTGACAGGTGAGGCATTATTTTTTGCGCTTATTTCTCTTATCGAGAAAGGTAAGCAATGCTATGAGCAGACCACCAAAGGATATCAGCAAAGCATCTGCCATTAAGAACTTCAAAGTTCGGAAGAATAGCAGGTTCCAGGGCAGACGGTAGGGGGATTCAAATCTCTACAGGTATGGCTCCTGGGGAACGAGGCGGGGGGCATGCGTTTAAAATTGCGAAATGGAATAGGGGATTAGTTATTAAAAAATTATTTTGATGTATCCTAAAGCAAGATTATGTGTATAATGTAGTATATAGAATTTTTATCAGAAAAAATGTTCATTTTGGCCAAAAAGTGTGATATACTCTAATTGAGAAAATGGTTTATATTTTCTATGAAGTGTGATAAAATAGCAATTCATAAATCTTGAAAGGAGGTTCAATATATGCAGAATTCAAGATGTGTAGGAAAAGCATTGTATGATATGTACTTGGAACGTTATGGCAAAGGCATGGATGAAATGAAAATGCATAAATTGATGTACTTTGCCCAGAGGGAGTCTTTAATGGACACTGACAGCCTTCTTTTTGATGAGGATTTTTTTGGCTGGAAGTTTGGTCCAGTGTTGATGAGCGTTAGGGAGGAATATAGAAAGGATACTCCTTATGAATGCGTTGTTGAGAAAGTTGATGATTTTACTAGAACTTTACTAAAAAGAGTTTTAGATAGATATGCAGATAGAAGCTCTTGGAGTCTTAGTAGACTATCACATGATGAAGTGTCATGGAAACATGCACGTGAGGGGCTCAATCCGGGTGATAATGGAAATGTTCCTTTAGTAGAGAAGATGATGAGAGTCGATGCTGTAAGAGAAAAGGCTCAAAGAAAATATGATAAAAAGGCGTAGGTATGACGGTAGAAGAAATAAGGTCGTACTTTGGAAAAAAGTTTTCAGTGGAACGCTTATCTTGTAAACCTGAGAATAAGGAGCTGATTAAACTATTTGTGGCACCTGAAAAAGGGAAAAAGTTAGGCGAATATCTTCATGAAAATGCGTGGACAGACGATATGGAAGGCGGAACGAAGGTCTATTTGATCAAGGATGAAAATGACTTTTTAGTCGCCTTCTTTTCTGTTAAATGTGGTCTATTGTATGACAGTCATGATTATGAAAAGTTAAAAGGCGATGAACTAGAGTTTGTCAATCTTGTGGTAGAGCAGTATGAAATGAATTTATCAGAACGCGATGAAACTATTCAGGCCTACTATGATTATTTTGATCAAATTTCTGACGAGCGTAAAGATAAGTTGATGGAAATTGCTTTTCAGAGGTTTGATGATTCAGAAGAGGTAAGAACATCTAAAGATGGCAAGTCTGTTGTGAGAGTCCGTGAAACATATTCTGCAATAGAAATTGCTCATTTTTGTAAAAATGTTAACTACAAGTATGATATAGATAGCATGCAGGGTGTATCCTTAGGATCTGGTTTATTTTGGATGCAAATAATGCCAAAGATACAGGAAATCATTAACCTAGTTGGTTGCCAATATTTATACTTATTTGCAGCAGATAATTCTGACTATGAAAAAGTGAGATCTCTGATAAGATACTATAAAGATGATTTCAAATTCGATGAATTACAGGATTTAATGATTATTAAGCCTGATTATGATAGGAAGTGTCAGGCAATGATTCAGGAAGTATCAGAAATTGAGCAAGATGGGGATGCATTCTGGGCTAGGTATGACAAAGAATAGATATTACATAAAAGGATCATGCGGAAAATACATGGTCCTTTTATTGTGCCCAAAATGGGAAGGGAGGCAGGTTATGGCAGGAAGAAAGCTAAAGCCGACAGCGGGAAAAAAGCTATTGGTGCTGAGTTAACTAAAGCCGTGAAAAAGCGATATAATCAGAATAGTACCTAACTTTAAGGGGGCGCCAGTTCAAGGCTTTATCAAAAAAACAGACGACGGTTCAATGATACTATGTATGACATTAAGACAAAAATTTGCAGATATTTTTTGGTTTACGTTGTTTCATGAAATTGCGCATATCTTGAATGGTGATACCAAAAATAACTTTGTTGATTTTGATGCTGAGTCAGGAGATGTTGAAGCAAAAGTAGATAACATGGCAAGTGAATTTTTGATTGATATGAAAGATTATAAAGCTTTTGTTGAATCGGGTAGGTACAAAACTTCGCAGGGGATTAGCCAATTTGCAGAAGAACAGAATGTTAGAGACTATGTAATAAAGGGACGTTTAATGAAAGAAGAGATTATCCCTTGGGGAAAACGTCCACGATATGAATGGGCATAGTTAATTAATGAGACCGGTACAGGTTATATTGACTTGTACTAGGTCTCTTTTTATTTGAGACGAAAAAATGTATAAGCTGTTATCACTTGCTGTGACAGGTGGCGAGTTTAGCTGGATATAAGAATGGAAATATTTGTAAACAAAAGAACCTCCTAACTAAAGCATCTGATAGACAGACACCGTGTAGGAAGCCCCTTTACTGTAATTAGCACCTCAGAACTAAAGCATCTAAAAATAGACACCGATTCATCAGCGCATATTTATCTTATTCATTAAAGAAACGAGCAGCTTTTTCGGATCAGAAGATCTTACTCAATGAAAAACCCATTTCTTAGCTATTATGATATGACAAGCAGGAACTAAAGTCAATCAAATATTAAAAATTAAATAATCCTAAAATGAAAAACCTTCCTTGTGAACATCCATTCCCACTTAAACTGTGATATAATTTATTACATATTGTATATTTTATGTGGATGATTCTCAAGTTACAAGAATACAGTAAATATAAGGAAAAAGGCACTGAAGAGGTAGAGAAGATGGATAAGCTGTTATCGCTTGCTGTGACAGGTGGCGATTTTAGCTGGATATAAGAATGAAAGTATTTAATACCTATGCTAAAAAGTGATGTGTTAAAGATGACTATTCCAGAGAAACCATCAAGTAAAAATCAGAAATATTTTTCGTAATAAATATCCTAACCATATCCTGACAGAGGTGGTTAGGATATGCCGGATGGAATGAGCTGTGGGAGGCAATATGAACCAAATTTGCAGGGATATTTTCAGAGCCATACATGAGGGTAAATGGCTGAAAATAGAATATCGAAACAAGGCAGAGCAGGTGACAAAATATTGGATAGGGATAAGAGATCTTGATCCGAGAAGTCGAACTATGAAGGTTGATGGACTTCATCTGGGACAGCTTACGATTGGAGAATATGACAGGATATTTATCGATTCAATATTGTCTACTGAGATAATAGAGGGAACATACTGCCCTGAAAATAGGTTACTTGTTGAAGATATTGAGATGCATCCAGAGCGTTACAAAAATATATTTGACAGCTCAGCAAATTTAAAAATACTAAATTATCTTGAGATATGTAATAAGCTTGATACGACTCCGTATATCACAGATTATGATTTGATTCATTACATTGACAGAGAGCGGATTAACTGTTGTATGTATCAGCTTACAGACCAGCAGTTCAGGGAAGTGGTTGCTCAATTTCAGTATTTTTCATCGCGGGAAAAAAGAAAAAGCGGATCATTAAAAGTTAAGAGGCTGGCAATAAATGTCCTGAGTATAAACTCTAATAAAGGACTCTATGTTCTTGCATATAGAAATCTAAATCTTGATGTAAAAAATCATATTTTTAAACCAGATGAGGAGATTACAGTGTGTACGCAGTTTTCTATAGATGGAAAACAGGAAAATGCAAGGAAATTTCTAGATGCCGATGAATATGAGCTTTTGGAGGATTTTGAGAAAAATCTGGAAAAAATAAAGGATGCAATAACTGAGCATGGTGGCAACAAATCCATAGTAGATGATATGCCGTATGTTATTGGACTTGGCATGGACGTGGTTCTCAATCTGCACGAAGAATATAAAGCAATTATGGATATGTTTGAGGCTGATAATGTGACATATCCAATAAAGGCTTTTTTTGGAGAGCTTCTTGAGAGACCAAGAAGGACAAAAGCATATCCGATTGCTCTGATTAATAAAAATATAAATCTGGATCAGCTGCTTGCGATAAACAATGCTATGAAATATCCTCTTGCATATATTCAGGGACCACCCGGCACTGGCAAAACAAATACTATAATAAACACGATAGTAACAGCTTTTTTTAACAATGTCACAGTGCTGTTTGCATCATATAATAATGTCCCGATAGATAATGTTTTTGAAAAGCTCTCATCCATGAAGTATCGCGGGAAGACAATCCCATTTCCGGTGCTTCGCCTGGGGAATACAGAAAAAGTAATGGAGGCAATTAAATATATTAATGAGCTGCGTACACAGGTGCAGTCATTGCAGATTTTTGCTTCTACACTTGATAAGCGGAAGGATGATCGTATAGACAGGGCAAAACGTTTGTCTGCGCGTCTAAAGGAATATGAGGAAATTCTGGATTTAAAGGAGAGAAAAGAGACACTTACACATCTGATGAAATATCAGGAACATATGAAAAATACTATGAAGCTATTGCCGTTTCAGACAGATCTGCAAGGCTATCAGATGCAGAAGCTTGATAAAAGGATAGCTGCTATCGGTGAGATATCGGATGCTGATGCTATGCAGCTTCTGGATAGAAATGAGGATGAATTTTATCAGTATCTGTTTTACACGTCTGCGCGCTATATAAAGGCGCTCGAGGAACCTAAATTCCAGGAGCTTAGACAGATACTGGATTCTGATGAGACACCAGAGAAGCTGGTGAATGAGTTTAACAAATATATGCGTAAATCTGAAAATGTAAGAAAGCTTCAGCGAGTTTTTCCTATAATCATAACGACATGCATTTCTGCGCATAAAATAGGTGAGCCTGAGCCTTTATTTGATATGACAATTATGGATGAGGCAAGTCAGTGTAATGTGGCAATCTCACTTGTGCCTATAATCAGAGGAGAAAAACTGATGCTGGTGGGAGATCCGCAACAGCTAAATCCGGTTATCCTGCTTGGAGAACTGACAAACAAAAAGCTTCGTCGCAGGTATCATGTATCAGATGAGTACGATTATAGGGAAAATTCAATCTATAAAACGTATCTTGCATGTGATGCAGTAAGTGATGAGGTGCTTCTGAGAAATCACTACAGATGCAATAAAGAAATAATAGGCTTTAACAATAAAAAATACTATAACTCAAAGCTCAAGATACAGTCAAAGAGTAAGGAGCCTGAACCGCTTGTCTATATGGATGTGAAAAGCGATAACACACAGATAAAAAATACTTCGCCGGCTGAGGTTGAGGAAGTGGTGGAATATGCGCTTTTAAATAAAGATAAAAGCATTGCTGTTATTACGCCGTTTGTCAATCAAAAGCAATTGATTGAAAATGCAATAAAGCAGAATAAGCTGAGCAATCTTGTCTGTGGAACGGTTCATGCATTTCAGGGCGATGAGAAGGATGTAGTACTGTTTTCTACAGCAATCTCTGAAAGGACAAGCTCAGGTACATATAACTGGCTTAAAAATAATAAGGAACTCATAAATGTTGCGACATCCAGAGCAAAGGAGAAGCTGGTACTTCTCACAAACGGAAAAGAACTGGAAAGACTGCATGCAGGACAAACTGATGATGATTTGTACGAGCTGGCGCAGTATATAAAGACAAATGGCCACTCAAAAATCACTGAAAAGCATATAAGCTCACGAGCTCTGGGAATACAACCGTTCTCGACAGCTACAGAAAATGCTTTTCTCGAAAATCTTACTCATGCTCTTGAAAATATCTGGCTTTCGCAGAGCAAATATGTAATACACAAGGAGGTTGCCATATCACAGGTATTCAGAGATAACATAACCTATGATGATTTGTTTTACATGGGACGTTTTGATTTTGTCGTATACGAAAAACAAGGCAGAAGCGAATTGCCAATACTTGCCATAGAATTGGATGGAAAAGAACACTTTGAGGATGCGGTGGTGAAAGAGCGGGACAGAAAGAAAAATGCGATATGTAAGGCACACAACATGGAAATTATCCGGGTGGAAAACTCATATGCGAGAAGATATAATCATATCAAAGGAATATTGATGGATTATTTTTCAAGGGTGCATTAATGGAGGAGACCTATGTGGAGTGATTTACCAGAAGAAAAAAAGGAAGAGTAAAAATGTCTGACCGGCTGATTTTACAAAATCATAGACAACTGCAAAAATGAATAACTATTTTATGTGGATGTTTCTCAAGTTACCAGAATACAATAAATATAAGGAAAAATAACATGAACATACAAATTTTCGGAACAAAGAAATGTAATGACACAAAGAAAGCTCAGCGATTTTTCAAGGAGCGTGGGATAAAGTTTCAGTTTATCGACATGAAGGAAAAAGGCATGAGCAAAGGAGAATTTAATTCTGTTGCCCAGGTGAATGGCGGTCTTGACAATATGATCAACTGGGATGGCAAAGATAAGGATTTGCTGGCACTTATAAAGTACATAGCAGATGAGGACAAGCTGGATAAAGTACTTGAAAATCCGCAGGTGATTAAGACACCGGTGGTTAGAAACGGCAGGCAGTCAACAATCGGGTACCGGCCGGATGTATGGAAGACATGGAAATAACACTAAAGTAAATGAAAGGCAGGAAATTATATATGTATTATGTACCGGATGGCACCGAGCAGTGCGGTTATTATGAGTGTAAAGAGTGTGGAAGCAGGTTTCTGGATTTAAAAATTGCACCAACATTGGTATGTCCATACTGTGGAGAAGAGGCAGATATGGAGATAGGACCTGATGAGGAGATGCCAAAAGTTGTAGAATCTGCGAAGCTTATTCAGATGGTTAGAGGCGCTGAAGAGGTAGAGAAGATGGATAAGCTGTTATCGCTTGCGGTGACAGGTGGCGATTTTAGCTGGATATAAGAATGCAGATATTTGTAGACGCAGACACATGTCCGGCAGATGGTACACAGCTGAAAATATCGACCGTATACTGATGGAGATATTAAGCTAGTATTAAGCTTGTGTCTTGACAGAAACATAAATTGTAAATAAAATGTAAATTTTGCTTCTGAGAGATTGTTTTTTCCTGTGAGATGAATATAATAAGATTAACAGAACCCAACACGCCTCTCAACGATGCGGACCACGTTGGGTCTTTTAATTTTAAGGAGAAATGTCAAATGGGAGATATGAAACAGCATCAGCCGCCTTTGACAATTGAGGAACAGATAGAAAATCTTAAGAGTATAGGGTTGGTTATCAAAGATGAGGAATATGCACAAAGAATATTAAACGATATATCATATTTCAGATTGATAAAGGCATATAGCATAAATTTGAAAACAAAGAATGGTATTTATAAAAAAGATGTTACATTTGAACAGATTGTTGAATTGTATTTGTTTAATTCGAATTTTAGACAACTTATATTTCCGGAAATTGAAAAAATAGAAATAAATGTAAGGTGTCGTATTGCTAATTATTTTGCAGAAACCTATGGTGTTTTGGGGTATTTAGAGGCAGAAAATTTTGTGAATTTTAAATATCATAAATCTTTTTTAAATGATGTCGAGGAAATTAGACGTAATTCAAAAGCTCCGTTTGTCAGGAATTTTCGTGAGAATTATGAAGAAGGTCAATTGCCAATATATGCTCTTGTGGAAATTTTTAGTTTCGGGACTTTGTCAAAGTTTTATAAGAATATGAAAAATCCAGATAAAAAAGCTGTTGCAAAAATGTTTGATATTGGATATACATATCTGGAAAGTTGGTTAGAGAGTGTTTCTTATGTTAGAAATATATGTGCTCATTATGGTCGTTTGTATAATGCAAAATTAGCAAAGACACCGAAATTATATAAAGAATATTCAGAAGCAGGAATTGGAAATAATCGTATTTTTGGTGTGTTAATATGTATTAAGCAAATATTGAAAAACGACACTCACTGGAATGATTTTGTTGAGAATATAGAATTACTTTTTAAAAGATATAAAAAGGTTGAATTCAAGACAATGGGATTTCCTGAAAATTGGAGAGAATTATTGGAAGTTAAAAATTGAGCCGGCTTGAACAGAGATGTTCCAATCGGCCTTTTTGCGTTAAGGAAGATTGGAGAGGCACCATATGAAACCAAGGACAGCAAAGAGCATGGAGCTATATGATATATTGCTTAGGTGCGGGTATCCGGAGCCATTTTGCGATGAGATAACAAAAAACCTAAATACCGACTGGACAGCTCAAAGGATGATAGGATATCTGTCACACTATAAAAGGCTTCCCATGGAAGAAATCGCCGATGAAATGCTTGCGATACTCAGCGACCGCAACCGCATAATGCAAAAGCATGAGCTTGAGGAGACAAATGCAAGATGGAATGAATACTTAAACAGATAAAGTCAGGAGGATTAACATGAGAGTACTGAATATCGAAGATGATACATTTAAACACAATGATATTTGCAAAGCCCTGTCAGGATGTGGGATTAAAGATGTCGAATGGTCCAATAATCTCGCGGATGGCTGGAAACAGATTAAAAACTCAATGGAAAGTAATAACCCGTATGATCTGATAATTACTGATATGTATTATCCAAACGAACCGGGTGGCAGAGAGGAACAATCAGGAGATGTTCTGATTGACAGAGTGATTAAGAATAAAATCACAATACCTGTAATTCTCTGTTCCAGCGTGAATCTTAAATACCCGGAAATATATGGCTGTGTTTATTATAGCAGGGAAAGAAACTGGGAGGCAGATATGCAGAAGCTTGTAAATAGTCTTGTGGCAGGATGATACTAATAAATCTCAAGCTTCTGATCAACCAGTGATTCACCTTCATATACAAGCTTAAGTGTGAAGAAATTTTCTTCATTTTCAAGCAGGAG
>OIYY01000514.1_pt1 | contig 27058 bp, 22 predicted proteins | sample 1588341 | NCBI WGS metagenome assembly OIYY01 (sample SAMN03283287) | human gut metagenome | biome: human-associated habitat; material: feces | host: Homo sapiens | place: Peru | collected 2012 | reverse complement strand
TTCTCAACATTCTCCAGCGTGTAGAAATTTATTATTTGACTTTTTCTACACGCTGCGGGCGGATAATATCCGCCCCTACGGTAGTTTAAAATAAAACGAATTTCGTAGGGGAGGATACCATCCTCCCGTTTTGTTATTTTTATTGATATTTAATTCCTCTCGGGTGGGGTATAAAGGTGAATTCTTCCGGCATCGTTAAAAGCTTTGAGCGTCATAACGCAGATAGGAACGATAAACATACCCATAAAGCCAAACAGCTTCAAGCCGAAGTAAAGACCGGCAAGGGTTACGAGCGGATGAACGCCGAGAGAATTGCCGACAATTTTTGGCTCAATATACTGCCTGATAACAGTAATAACTGCGTAAAGAATTAAAAGACCTATGCACTGACCGATATTGCCGGTGACAAGTGAAACGAGCGCCCACGGAATAAGGATGCCGCCCGAACCTGCAACAGGCAAAATGTCAAATACGGCAATGCCGATAGAAATAACGAAAACATAATTGTTGTCCGCTACGCCGATTAAATTGAGTATTGTTAAACCGAGGAAGTTTTCACAAAATGTGATAAACATAATAAGACCGTATGCACGGCACATTTTTAAAATTGTTGTTGAAAAAACTTTTTTAGTTTCGCTCAAAAGGTCTTTGTGCTTTTCAGGGAGCTGAAGCTTGATGAACTTAACTACTCTGTCATAATCTTTTGTGAAAAGGATACAAGCGATAATGCCGATAACAACGCCGATAATTATGCTCGGTATGTTTTTAACAACACTGTAGACACCGCTGATGCCGCTTGAAAGACCGGAGGTTATGTTGCTTACATTGATTCCGAGTTTTGACACATCAAAGTCCTCAACAAGATTGCCGAAAAACTGAGTAATGTTTTCAGACACACTTGTGTAAATTCCGTCAGGCAAAAACTTGAGTAATTTGAGTATTTCGTTTTGAAGCGTAACAAGGAAAGTAGGCAGGTCGTTAAGCTGCTCTCCAAGGAAGGAAATGAAGTTGCCTATTTCTTTAAAAAGTGCGGCGATGATTGAAATAACAGGACCCAAAATAATAGCTACGCATAAAAGAACAAGCAAAACGGACCAAAGGGTTCTGCACTTGTTTTTTGTTTTTTTATCAAGCCAGTTGAGCGGCTTTTGCATAAATACCGCAATAAAAAACGAAAGGAGAAACGGCGCCGCAACGGCAAAACAATATTTGAAGAATACATAAATAAGACCTAAAATTGCAATAACATAAACAAGGTCTATTATAAACGCTCTCCTTTTTTCGACTTTTGAATTCATAAATTTAACTTCCTTTTGGTCAATATATACATTATTTTAATGCAAGAAAGCGTTTTAATCAAGTAAAATTCATATAATTTAAAAGTTTTTTAAATAAACACTTGATACTTGTTAATTTTTTTGTTAATATATAGAAAGTGTTTTTCACAGTAATACAACAGTCCGTGTGAGGTGGACACTTTTCATTATGGAAAAGGTAAATTTTTATTTGATAAATTCAAACATTATGCCGGACATTTACAAGAAAGTAATTAAGGCTAAGAGTCTTTTGGCTTCAGGCGAGGCGAAGAATGTTGCGCAGGCAAGCAAAATGGCAGGCGTGTCAAGAAGTGCATACTATAAATATAAGGATGCGATTTTTGAATATCACGGTGATGACAGCAGCGACACTGCCACAATCAATGCCAAGCTCAAGGACAATGCGGGTGTGCTTTCATCGCTTATGAACGAGCTTTACAAAGCCGGTGCAAATGTTTTGTCGGTAAATCAAAGCGTTCCGATTCATTCGGTTGCCGATGTTTCCGTAACGGTAAGAATTGCCGAAATGACAATATCAAAAGACGAATTATTAAAATTAATTAAAGAAATTGACGGTGTAAATTCCGTTGTTTTATCATAGGAGGGTAAAAATATGAAAGTTGCTGTTATGGGCTACGGTACAGTAGGCTCGGGTGTGGTTGAAGTTATTGAAAGCCACAGTTCAATTATTCCTAAAAGAACAGGCGGCAAAACTCTTGAAGTTAAGCATATTCTTGACTTGCGTGACTTCCCGAACGATGCACATAAAGACTTATTTACAAAAGATTTTAACGATATTTTAAATGACGAAGAAGTTAAAATTGTTGCCGAAACCATGGGCGGGGTTAACCCTGCTTTCGATTTCACAATGAAGCTTCTTAAAGCCGGCAAGAGCGTTGTTACTTCAAACAAGGAACTTGTTGCTCAAAGAGGACTTGAGCTTTTGCAGGCAGCCGAGGAAAGCGGAGCAAACTATTTGTTTGAAGCTTCGGTAGGCGGCGGTATTCCTATTATTCGTCCGCTTTGCCAGTGCCTTGCCGCAAACTATATTGAAGGCGTTGCAGGTATTTTAAACGGCACAACAAACTTTATTCTTACTATGATGATTGAGCAGGGTATGTCTTTTGAAGAAGCGCTCAAAATTGCTCAGGAAAAGGGTTACGCAGAAAAAGACCCTACTGCCGATGTTGAGGGTCACGACGCTTGCCGTAAGGTTTGTATTCTTGCTTCACTCGCTTTTGGCAAACATGTTTATCCAAATCAGGTTGAAACCGAGGGTATCACAAATATTTCGCTTGAAGATGTTTCTTATATTGAAAATGCAGGCGGCGTAATTAAACTTCTCGGTCAAATCAAGTATATTAATGAAAATGAGATTGCCGCTTTTGTAAGCCCTGCCGTTGTTTATAACGGTTCTCAACTTGCAAGCGTTAAGGATGTGTTCAACGCAATTCTCGTTCGTGGCGACGCTGTAGGCGATGTTTGCTTCTACGGTGCCGGCGCAGGTAAGCTTCCTACCGCTTCTGCCGTTGTTGCCGATATCATCGACTGTGCTAAGCATAGTGACAGGAAAAAGATTTTCGGCTGGGGTCCCGGCTCTGAAGATTATGTTGTTGATTATAAAGAAAGAATTGAAATGCCGTTTTATGTTCGTGCAAAGGCTGATTTGGCAGAAGTTACATCTAAGTTTAATGATGTTAAGTTCCTTTCAAGAAAGGGTCAGCCAAGCGACGAAGTTGCATTTATTACCGATATTATGACTGAAAACAAGCTTAACAAAAAGCTTGAGGGTATGAATGTTATCAACACAATCAAAGTAACCAATTATTAATTTTTAACGATTCGCAGGGCAGAATTGCTCCTGCCGAAAACCAAAATCAATATAAACATATTTGGAGGATTACAAACCTATGGGACTTATTGTTCAAAAATTCGGCGGTTCATCTGTTGCCAATGCCGAAAGAGTAATGAATGTTGCCCGCATTGTTACCGACACTTACAAGCAGGGTAACGATGTTGTGGTAGTTGTTTCAGCTCAGGGTGACACAACAGACGACCTTATCGCAAAAGCAAACGAAATCAACCCAAAGGCTGCTAAAAGAGAAATGGACCAGCTTTTAACAGCAGGCGAGCAGATTTCTATTTCACTTCTTGCCATGGCTATTGAAAAGCTCGGCTATCCTGTTATCAGTCTTTTAGGCTGGCAGGCAGGTTTTAACACAAACTCAATTTACACTTCTGCAAGAATTAAAAATATTAAGCCTAACAGACTTCAGGCTGAAATTGCAAAGCGTAACATTGTTGTAGTTGCAGGCTTCCAGGGTATCAACAGATATGACGACCTCACAACTCTCGGTCGTGGCGGTTCAGACACTTCCGCAGTTGCTATTGCAGCCGCTCTTAAAGCTGACAAGTGCCAAATTTTCACCGATGTTGAGGGTGTTTACACTGCTGACCCAAGAAAGGTTGAAAACGCAAAGAAACTTAAAGAAATCACTTATGACGAAATGCTTGAACTTGCAACTCTCGGCGCTCAGGTACTTAATAACCGTTCAGTTGAAATGGCAAAGAAGTACGGCGTTGAACTTGAAGTTTTATCATCATTAAACCCTGTTGCGGGTACAATCGTTAAGGAGGTAACAAAAATGGAAAAAATGCTTATTAGAGGTGTAACTAAGGATAAGGATGTTGCACTCGTTTCAATTCTCGGTCTTCAGGATACTCCGGGTATCGCTTTCAAAATCTTTGCAAAGCTTTCTGCTAAAAATATCAATGTTGACATCATTCTTCAGTCGTTCGGCAGAGACGGCACTAAGGATATCGTATTCACAGTAAGCAAGGACAACGGTCCTGTTGCCGTTGAAATTCTTGAAGGCTTCCTTGACAACTGCAAGATTGTTTGCAACACCGAGGTTGCTAAGGTTTCTATCGTAGGCGCAGGTATGGAAACACATCCGGGCACCGCTTCAAAGATGTTTGAGGCTCTTTACGAATCAAATATCAATATTCAAATGATTTCAACATCGGAAATTAAGATTTCTGTTATCATCGACGCAGAAAATGCCGACAGAGCAGTATCGGCTGTTCATAAGGCATTCATTCCTAATGACTGATTAAAATAAACAGAAAATGCGGGCGAACACTGTTCGCCCGTTCTTTTTTAACAGAATTTACCGTAAGGGCGGATATCATCCGCCCATTTTTTATATAAAATATAAGATGTCGAGAAAGTGAGATAAATTTCATTTTCTTGGGAAGGGTGCTGTACTTTAATCTCACTCACTACGAAACAGTTCCCCGAACTGTTTCTCCCAAATTTGTTGCTCCTTAAAGTCGCCAAATTTGGAGTCTCGTGTCTCTTGTGCTTGTGCACAATTCACTCCCCCGAGCAAAAAATGAAAAACGCCAAAAATGGCAAGGGTTCGATGCCCTTGCCATTTTTAAAAGTCCAAATATTTAAATATGTTTCGGCAGGAGCAAGCCCCTGCCCTACAGATAAACCAGCTAAGAATAAAATTCGGCGTGGTTTAGCCGCTTTGTCAACATCTTATACTATGCCCTGAGCCATCATTGCATCAGCAACCTTCATAAAGCCAGCAATGTTAGCGCCGACAACAAAGTTATCTTTAGCGTGGAATTGCTCGCAAGCGTCCTTCATATGATAATAAATGTTAATCATAATGCCTTTAAGTTTAGCATCAACTTCGTCAAATGTCCAACTTGAACGAATTGAGTTCTGACCCATTTCAAGAGCAGAAGTAGCAACGCCGCCGGCATTTGAAGCCTTACCAGGAAGGAAGAGAACGCCTCTGTCAAGGAATACCTGAGTAGCTTCTTCATTAGTAGGCATATTTGCGCCCTCGCAAACTGCATAGCAGCCTGAATCGGCAAGACGAATAGCCTCAACCTTGTTGATTTCGTTTTGAGTAGCGCAAGGAAGTGCAACATCGCAAATTACATTATCCCAAACCGAGCCTTCGCCGTATGTTGCGTTTGGACGATATTTAAGATATTCTTTAATTCTGAGTCTGTCAACTTCCTTAATCTGCTTGAGAGCATTAATATCAATACCCTTTTCATCAATAATGTAGCCTGATGAATCTGAGCAGGAAATTACTTTTGCACCGAGTTCCTTAGCCTTTTCAATAGCATAAATAGCAACATTACCTGAACCTGAAACTGCAACTCTTGCGTCACGAATGTCACGATCGTGGTCTTTAAGAAGCTCCTCTGTAATGTAAACAAGACCGTAGCCTGTAGCCTCGGTTCTTGCAAGTGAACCGCCGAAGCTTAAACCTTTACCGGTAAGCACGCCTTCACTTCTGTTTGTAAGCTTCTTGTACTGACCGTAGAGATAACCAACCTCACGGGCACCTGTACCGATATCGCCTGCAGGTACATCTTCGTCAGCGCCGACATACTTGTAAAGTTCGTTCATAAATGCCTGGCAGAAACGCATAATTTCCATATCGCTCTTGCCCTTAGGGTCAAAGTCGGAGCCACCCTTAGCGCCGCCGATTGGAAGACCTGTAAGACTGTTTTTGAAAATTTGCTCAAAACCTAAGAACTTAATAATTGAAAGGTTAACGCTTGGATGAAGTCTTAAACCGCCCTTGTAAGGACCGATAGCCGAGTTGAACTGAACACGGTAGCCACGGTTAACATGAACCTCGCCCTTGTCGTCAACCCAAGGAATACGGAACATAATCTGCCTTTCAGGCTCAACAAGTCTTTCAAGAAGACCTGCCTTCTCGTACTTAGGGTCGGTGTCAACTACAGCTGAAAGTGATTCAAGCACTTCTGTAGCTGCCTGAATAAATTCAGGCTGATGTGGATTGTTTTTCTTTAACTCTTCGAGTACCCTCTCTGAATATTTCATTTTTAATGAAACCTCCGAATTATTATAGTTTGTAATAATTTTTTGATGCGAGTGGAAAAAACTGAAATTTTCCACTGAAACACAATGGGTATTATAACAATTATAGTACACGATGTCAATTATTTATGCATATATATACCAAAAATTAACAAAATGTCTAAAATTAATTCAGTATAATATGAATACAAATGAATATAAATTATAATTATTCACTTTATGCATTTACAATTCCTGTCATTATATATATTTTTAAATCATAAAAATATATGATGAAAACTTTTATTAAAAATCTTCTCCTTTATCTTAAAATAAAAAGAATACTTAAAAAAGAATTTGAACTTATGACCCAAAGCCTCGATTTTGTTAACCTCGATTTAAAGCCGCATTTTATGAAAGGATATGAAATTTACAACAACAGTGACTTGCTTGCTTCTTTAAGCGTTGAGGAAATTGAGGGCATATTGGTGCTCGGTATACAGTTTTTTCGCTCTTTGCTTTACTCTCTTTGTATAAAATACAGTATAGAAAAAATATGGTGAAAATGGTATAATGCTTATAGATTTTTTATAAGGAGTATAAAAAATGAGCATTAAACTTATTGCTTCCGACCTTGACGGAACTTTGATGTCACCCGACCATTTAACCGTAAGTAAGCGTACATATAACACTCTTAAAACAGCACACGAGCGTGGTATCAAGCTTGCCGTTGCTACCGGCAGACCTTTGGCTCTTATTGACAATGTGCTCAGGCAAGTGCCGTTTGTTGATTATGTAATTTATTCCAACGGTGCGTGCGCTTATGACAGAAACGAGAAAAAAGCAGTCCACAGCGATTTGGTAGAAAACGAAAAGGCTATAAAAATTGTTGAATACTTTTTGAGCCTTGATGTCTTTTTTGAAATATATGTAAACGGGCGCAGTTGCTATCAACTTAATAAAGCAAGTCTTTTTAACAATATGGGTTTGCCGCAGGAATTTCTTGACGAAGTTGCAAGCACTATGGACGGCTATGATTCGCTTCTTGATTTTATGAAAAATGACGGCAGCGGTATGGAAAAAATCACTTTTTACGGCATCACGGGTGAAGTGAGCGAAAATATCAAAACTAAGCTTGAACAATACGGTCTTGTCACTTGCTCAAGCCTTCCGGGCACACTTGAAGCGACTAATATCACTGCCGATAAGGGTAATGCGCTTAAAGGAATTTGCAAAAGTATGGGCATAACAAGTGCTGAGGTTATGAGTTTCGGCGATGCAGAAAATGATTGCTCGATGCTCGAATTTGCCGAACACTCCTTTGCTATGGCAAACGGCACGAATGAGTGTAAAGCTTCTGCAAAGCACATCACCCTTTCAAATGCAGATGACGGCGTGGCAGTAGCTATAGAAAAATATGCGCTGTAAATTATAGTTTGCAATCGGTTGACGGCTTCGCCACATTATAGTTTTTCTCTCCCTCAGTCAACAAAGTTGACAGCTCCCTCATCAGATGGAGCCGAGTTTTCTTGCTTCCCTCTGACGAGGGAAGTGGCGGCTTCGCCGTCGATAGGAGAGAAACCGATGTTAAGATAATTATAATTTATCACAAACAAAACCACCGAGGTTCAGAAAGCCTCGGTGGTTTTTACAATTATATTAAGTTTAGCTTAGTTTTGCTTTACCGGTGCAAAGTTCGTAGTATCTGCCTTTTTGCGCCATAAGTGCGTCGTGGTCGCCACGCTCGATAATTTCGCCGTGTTCAAGCACCATAATTGCGTTTGAATTGCGAACCGTTGAAAGCCTGTGAGCAATAACAAATACCGTTCTTCCAATCATAAGCCTATCCATACCGTGCTCAATGTGAAGCTCGGTTCTGGTGTCGATTGAAGAAGTAGCTTCGTCAAGAATCATAACAGGCGGGTCGGCAACTGCGCAGCGGGCTATTGCAAGAAGCTGGCGCTGACCCTGACTTAGGTTTCCGCCGTCACCGGTGATAACCGTGTTGTAGCCGTCGGGAAGCCTGCGGATAAACGAATGAGCCGAAGCAAGTTTAGCCGCCGCAATACATTCCTCGTCGGTAGCGTCAAGTCTGCCGTAACGAATGTTATCCATAATTGTGCCGGTAAACATATGGGTGTCCTGCAAAACGATTGCAAGGCTTTTTCTTAAATCGTCTTTTTTGATACGCTTAATGTCGATTGAATCGTAAGTGATTGAACCCTCTTGAATGTCGTAAAAACGGTTAATAAGATTTGTGATAGTAGTTTTACCTGCACCGGTCGAGCCTACAAAGGCGATTTTTTGACCCGGTTTTGCGTAAAGGTTAATGTTTTTAAGCACCTGCTTTTCAGGCACATAGCTAAAGTCAACATCGGTGAAAACAACTTTGCCCTCAACAGGGATTTTTTTGTCGCCGTCGAGCCAAAACCACTTTTTGCCGTCACTTGTTTTTTCCTCGTGAAGCGTAACCGTACCCTCGTCAACTTCCGATTTCATATCCATAACTTCAAACACACGCTCGGCACCTGCCAAGGCTGAAAATACAGTGTTCATCTGGTTTGCAATCTGGTTAATCGGCTGGGTGAACTGCTTTGAATAGCTGAGAAAAGTGAAGAAAGTACCGATGTCAAGACTGCCTGAAAGAGCCAAAATACCGCCTACAAGTGCAATAGTAGCGTAGCTTGCGTTGTTGATACCGGTTGAGCACGGACCCATAATGCCCGAGAAAAAGTTTGCGTTGGTTGCGGCTTTGCGGAAGTTTTCGTTAGTTTCCTCAAATTCGTCAACTGCCTGCTGTTCGTGGTTGAAAACTTTAATAATTTTCATTCCCTCAACAGATTCTTCAATGTTGCCGTTCATAACGCCGAGGTTTTTCTGCTGTTCTCTAAAGTATTTTCTTGACTGCTTGCCGATAAGTGATACCGCAACCATCATAATGATGAGGAAAATAAGCGCAAACAGGAAAAGGGTAGGGCTTAAAACAATCATCATCGCAACGATTCCGACAAAAGTGAATGCCGACGAAACAAGCTGAACCATAGACTGCTCAAGCATCATTTGAACATTGTCAACATCGTTTGTAAAACGGCTCATAATTTCACCGTGAGTTTGCGAGTCAAAATATTTAAGCGGTAAAGTTTGCATATGGTCAAACAAATCTTTACGAATAAGGTTGGTGGTTTTGTATGCGAGCGTTACCATAATTTTACTTTGTGCAAAGCTGAAAACAGAAGCGCCCACATATAAAAGCGAAAGTTTAATAAGATTTTTAACAAGAGTTTTGATGCCCTCGTCCATAAAAGTACCTGCTTTGATTGAAGCGGCAATATCGTTTAAAATCGGCTTTAAACAATAAGATGCGGCAATGTTGCAAACGGTACTTAAAATAAGCATAACAAATACAACTAAAAGAAAGAGCTTGTTTTTGCCCATATACTGAAGAATTCTTGTAAATGTCTGCTTCGCATTTTTTGGCTTTCTAAAGTCATTTTTACCTCTCGGAGGTCCCATTGGCGGCATTATTCAAGCACTCCTTTCTGCTGTGTATTGTAAATTTCCTGATAAATCTCGTTTGTTTTCATAAGCTCATCGTGGTTGCCTATACCCTTGATTTCGCCGTCGTCAACAACAAGAATTTCGTCTGCGTCTTTAACCGAAGAAATACGCTGAGCAATTATAAATACGGTCGTGTCTTTAAGGTCGGAATAAAAACTTTCACGAATCTTTGCTTCCGTAGCCGTATCAACCGCACTCGTTGAGTCGTCAAGAATAAGAATTTTCGGCTTTTTAATCATAGCACGGGCAATACAAAGCCTCTGCTTTTGACCGCCGGAAAGGTTAAGACCGCCCTGAGCAAGATATGTGTTGTAACCGTCCGGTTGCTCGTTAACAAAACTGTCTGCCTGAGCCGCTTTGCAAGCCGCAACAATTTCCTCGTGGGTGGCGTCCTTTTTGCCCCAGCGAATATTTTCTTCAATCGTGCCGCTGAAAAGCACATTTTTTTGAAGCACAACGCCAATCATATCACGAAGCGCCGTAAGGTCGTAATCTCTTACATCAACTCCGTCAATAAGCACCTGACCGTCGGTTACATCGTAAAGGCGTGGGATAAGGTTAACAAGGCTTGATTTGCCGCAACCCGTACCGCCTACAATACCTACAATCTGACCCGGTTTTGCTTTAAAGTTAATGTTTTCAAGAATGTTGTCGCCGTGAGATTCAGGGTCGTATTTAAAGTTGACATTTTTAAATTCTACTTCACCCTTAGGCTCGGTCGGTACAAATGCATTTTCAGGGTTTGTGATGTCAATGTCGGTGTCGAGCACTTCAACAACACGCTCTGCGCAGGCTTTACCTCTTGCAAGCTGAAGAAGCATCATTGAAATCATAACAAGGTTCATAAGAATTTGAACCACATATGACGCAAACACGGAAATTTGACCTACCTGCATAACGCCCTCGTTTGCAGCAAGCGCACCCTTATAATAGGTAAACACGATAACTGCGTTGAAAAGAAGCATCATAACCGGCATAACCGTTACGATAAGACCGGAAGCCATTGCGCCCTGCTTTGCAAGGTCATCTGAAGCCTTGTGAAATTTATCCTTCTCGTGCTCCTCACGAACGAACGCTTTAACCACACGCATACCGATAAGGTTTTCCTGAACTACACGGTTAACATTGTCAACCTTTTTTTGCATTTTTTGGAACATAGGAAAACCGAACTTCATAATAAGCGCTACTATAACAACAATTATAGGAAGCATAATAAGAAGCGTTGCCGACATTTTAGGGTTGATTTTTACTGCCATAACTGCCGCAACAACCAAAAGCGCAGGTCCTCTTACAAGAATACGAAGCGACATCATAACAACCATTTGAAGCATTGTGATATCGTTTGTAAGCCTCGTTGTGAGCGACGCTGTTGAAAATTTATCAATGTTTTTAAATGAAAAACGGCTTATCTTTTTGTAAACATCATTTCTGAGCCTGAATGCGAAACGCTGGCTTACAACTGCCGAAGATTTCATAGTTGCAAGACCGCCGCAAAGACCTATAACCGAAAGCAAAAGCATACCGAAACCCATTTTGAGCACATAACTTTTTGTGTCGGCAGGGGAGGCGGTTGTGCTTACATTTTCATAAATGTTGTTTGCAAGCGACGGAAGTGAAAGCTCGCATATGGCTTCAATAATCATACCGAGCGCACTTATAAATGAAAGAAAGCCGAGCCCTTTCATATATTTGCCGAGTTTTTTTAACATTCGTCTTCATCTCCTTCTTTTTCTTTGTGACATTCGCCACAGTTTTCTAATAAATTATCTATTGCATTTTGCAAATAGTGGGCAAACTGCAAAGCTGTATCATCATCCATATCTTTTTTGATGACAGATTCCAGCTCATCCATCTTTTTTCTTACATTATCAGGTACTGCAAGCGCTTTTTCAGTCGGATACAAATGAATAATTCGTGCGTCATTTTTGTCCGGCTTCTTAATTACAAAGCCGGCTTTTTCCATTCGCTTTATTGACACACTCATAGTTGCGTTTGACACACCGGTTATCTGCGCAAGCTTGCTTGAGGTGATGCCCTCGTTTTCAATCAGCGCAAAAATAATATCCTGCTGACCCGAATAAAGTCCCTGCTCGGCAATTACTTCGTTAAACCTGCAACGAATAAGCCTCGATAAAAAATTAACTCTCGGACCGACCATATATTCGGGCGGCGGTTGCCTGCGTTTGTAGTTCATTTTCGCTCTCCTTTCCTTAAATTTTCATAATAAATATTTGTGTTGTTTGATAAAGTTAGTCAACTAACATTAGCCGACTAAACGATATTTTAGCATAATTCAACAAAATGTCAAGAATAATATTGTAAACTATTTTTGAATGTGATAAAATACACGCAAAATGAAGATAAATTATAGTTTATCTTAACATCGGTTTCTCTCCTATCGACGGCGAAGCCGCCACTTCCCTCGTCAGAGGGAAGCAAGAACTTGGCTCCCTCTGACGAGGGAGCTGTCAACTTTGTTGACTGAGGGAGAGAAACAATATAATGTGGCAACGCCGTCAACCGATTATAAACTATAATTTATAATACTAAACTAAAGGTGTAATATGAATCTTTACGATATTAATACTATTAAAAAAATACTTTCAAAATACGGCTTTACTTTTTCAAAGGCGCTCGGTCAAAACTTTTTGATTGACCCTGATGTTTGCCCGAATATGGCAAAAGAACTTAATGCAAACGGCAAAACGGGTGTGCTTGAAATCGGACCGGGTATCGGCGTGCTTACAAAAGAACTTTGCAAGGCGGCAAAAAAGGTTGTTGCCGTTGAGCTTGATAAAAGGCTTTTGCCGGTGCTTGGTGAAACACTCGGCGAGTTTGACAATCTTGAAATTGTTAACGGCGATGTTATGGAACTTGATTTAAAAGCGCTTATAGATGAAAAGTTTGCCGACTGCGACAGCGTTAAGGTGTGTGCAAATTTGCCTTATTATATCACTTCTCCTATTATTATGATGCTTCTTGAAAGCGAGCTTCCCATTGACGAAATTGTTGTTATGGTTCAAAAGGAAGCGGGCGAAAGGCTTTGCGCAGAGGTTGGCACAAGGCAGGCGGGCGCAGTTTCGGTTGCGGTTAATTTTTATGCCGACGGCGAAATTCTTTTTGATGTGCCACGCACCTCGTTTGTCCCGAGTCCAAAGGTTGACAGCGTGGTAATTAAGCTTACGCTTGATAAGGCTGAAAAATACCGAGTGGAGAACAAAAAGAAATTCTTTTCACTTGTTAAGTGCGCTTTTGCTCAAAGGCGAAAGACGGCGCTTAACAGCATTTCAAACACGATGGGCGTGCAAAAGGAAAAGCTTACAAATATTTTTGACGAACTCGGTTTGGAAGTGAATATCCGTCCTGAAAAATTAACTATGCAAAATCTTATTGATATTGCGGATAGGTTATAAAATTATTTTTAATTCAGATATCCAAAAATGAAACAAATTTCGTAGGGGCGAACACTGTTCGCCCACCATTTTCGGCAAATAAAACGAAAGGAAGAACATAAATGAAAGATAATACAAAAGTTTTTGAAGAATATACTGTGCCTAAAGCTGTTATGACAATGGCGCTTCCGAGTATGCTAAGTATGCTTATTAATATTGTATACAACCTTGCGGACACATTTTTTGTAGGTCAAACGGGCGACAGCAATCAGGTTGCCGCAGTTTCGGTTTCTATGCCGCTTTTTTTACTGTTTATCGCAATGGGCAATCTTTTCGGTGTAGGCGGTTGCGCATTTGTCAGCCGTTCGCTCGGTGAGGGCAAAAAGGATAGGGTAAAAACAATCAGTGCTTTTTGCATTTATGCTTCAATCATTGTAGGCGCTGTGCTCGGCATAATTTTCTTTACACTCAAAAACCAAATTCTTATGCTTGTCGGTGCGAGTGAAAATACAGTCGGTTTGGCTGCCGATTATCTTAAATGGGTAGCACTCGGTGCTCCGTCAATCGTGCTTGCAATCACTGCCTCAAACTTGGTAAGAGGTGAGGGTGCGGCAAAAGAATCGATGATAGGTTCGGTTATCGGTCAAATTGCAAATATCATTCTCGACCCTGTTTTTATTCTTGACAAGGGCGACAAACTTTTCGGTATCACAATGCCGTTCGGCTTCGATATGGGCGTAGCGGGTGCGGCTATCGCAACTGTTATCGGCAATATTCTTACCGTAATTTATTTTCTTGTTTATTTTCTTAGGGGCAAAAGTATTTTGAGCATTACTCCAAAGCGTTTTTCAATGGGCAACGGAATTGCAAAAGGCGTTATCGGCGTCGGTCTGCCTGCCGCTGTTAACAATCTTCTTATGAGTGTAAGCAATATTATCGTTAATGTTGTTCTTATTAAATACGGCGACAATGCGGTTGCCGCTATGGGTATAGCTATGAAAGCAAATATGCTTGTGGTTATGCTTCAAATCGGTCTTGCACAGGGTGTTCAGCCGCTTATCGGCTACTGCTACGGTGCACAAAATTATAAGCGAATGAAAAAGTGTATGCGTTTCAGTATAATCTGCAATGTCGTTATCGGCACGGTTATGACTTTGTTTTATCTCTTTTTCAGAAGAACTGTTATCGAACTGTTTATCAATAATAACGATGTTATCGAGCTTGGCGAAAAAATGCTTCTCGCTCTTATGGCTTCTGGTCCTGTTATCGGCATTATGTTTGTGCTCAACTTCTCGTTCCAGGGTATGGGCAAGGGTATTCAAAGTATGATTCTTTCACTTGGCAGGCAAGGTCTTATTTATGTGCCTATGCTGTTTATTATGAATAGCCTTATCGGTCTTGAGGGTATCATTTGGTCGCAGTCAACGGCAGATATTTGCTGTGTAATAACAAGTATTGTTATGTTTGCACTTATTAATAAGAATATTAAAAAGCAGGAAAAAGAAAGCGTTTTGGCAAAATAAAAAAGTGCTCCCTCGGGGGCACTTCTTGTTTTATATAGATATTATAACTCTTTTTTCATCCAGTGGTGCGGGCAGTCTTCGTCAAAGTCCTGTTCGCCGAACGGGGTGTAGCCTTGCTTGGCATAAAACGGCATTGCCTGAACCTGGGAGTGAAGCCTTATTTCTTTGCCGCCTTTTTCTTTAATAAGCTTTTCTGCCTCATTCACAATAACTGCGCCGAGGTGCTTGCCACGGTACTCTTTAATTACTGCGAGCCTGCCGATATAGTAAGCTCCGTTTTGCTCGTAAAACCTAACGGTTGCGCAAGGGATATCGCCGTCAAAAGTGACAAGATGAGTGCAGATTTTGTCAAGCTCGTCAAATTCGTCTTTAAACCCCTGCTCATTCATAAAAACTTTTATTCTTATTTCCTTTGCTTCTTTTGGCAAAACATCATAATTTTTTGTAATCATATTAACACCTCAAAATTATTTCTATTTTATCAAAATCGGCATATTGTTGTCAAGAAAGGCAGTAAAGCAGTAATACCTTTGTATACTTTTAACAAAATTATTAGACTATTTTCTATATTTGGCTTTATTGCAAAAACTGATTTTTTAGAGTAAAATAATAGGTATACTAAATTATAGTTTATAATCGGTTGACGGCTTTCAGCCACATTATAGTTTTTCTCTCCCTCAGTCAACAAAGTTGACAGCTCCCTCGTCAGAGGGAGCCAAGTTCTTGCTTCCCTCTGACGAGGGAAGTGGCGGCTTTGCCGTCGATAGGAGAGAAACTATTTGTAAGATAAACTATAATTTACAATATGTTATGAGGTGTTCTTATGAGCGAAAATAAAACAATTTATACAATAACTTCAGACAGAAATGAGAGAGTATTTATCCACGCAATGCCAGGTCATTTCGTCTCAAGCTCTTCTCATCTTAATTTTTATATCGGCACTTCCGACATTAAGCATAACCACGATGTTTCGGTTGATGCTGCTATGCTTCTTGCAAGCTACTACCACGAAAGAGGAATAGAGATTGACACCGTTTTGTGCCTTTATGAAACTCAGGCGCTCGGCGCTTACCTTGCTCACGAACTTCAAAGGGCAAATATGTTAAACCCTAACCCTGACAGCACCGTTTATGTTCTCGGTCCCGAATATGACGCTTCGGGCAATATTATCTTTAGGGATAATCTTCGCAAGCTTATTACCGGCAAAAAGGTGCTTATCCTTATTTCTTGTATCACAAGCGGTAAAACAGTTGAAAGAGCTATGGAAAGCGTAAGCTATTACGGCGGCGAAACAGTCGGCATTTCCGCTGTTTTTTCTGCTACAGACAGTATTGACTCAGTTGAAGTTAACAAGATTTTCAGCGACAAAGATGTTCCTGGTTACGAGGCTTATCCTGCCCACGATTGCCCGCTTTGCCGTCAAAATGCTAAGGTTGACGCAATTACAAACGGCTACGGCTATTCGCTTTTATAAAAATTTCTTGACAAATTATTTTAATTTGTTATAATGTATTTACAAATTAACAGTACCCAAATTAAAGACTGCGAAGCAGAAAAAGACTTTACTTTTTAGTTTAAGAGAGTTGACGGTAGGTGCAAGTCAATACAAAAGGTTTGGTGCATAGCTCTCTGCAGAGTTGCCGCTCTGAATAGTAATTAATAGGAACGGACGGTTTGCCTCGTTATTGGCAGTGGCATTGATTGATGCTAAAGGGCAGGGGTTTACCTTGCTGAAGTAGGGTGGTACAGCGTGATATTAACGCCCCTATACTCTTGTGTAGGGGCTTATTTTTTTGCAAGATGACAGGCGACCGGTGTTCGCCGATACGATATAATATTGTCGTAGGGGTTAACATTGTTAACCCGCTAAATTAAAAAAATTACGGCTCCTGTGCAAAAATGAAAGGAGAAAATATTATGAAACAGGGTTACGAAAAGTACAGAGGCTTTGAGCCTATCAACATTCCTGACAGGACTTGGCCAAACAAAACTATTACAAAAGCGCCTACTTGGTGCTCGGTTGACCTCAGAGACGGTAATCAGGCTCTTGTTGACCCAATGAATTTGCAGGAAAAGCTCGAATTCTTCACTACTCTTGTTAAAATCGGTTTTAAAGAGATTGAAGTCGGCTTCCCGTCTGCAAGTGAAACCGAATATGAAATTTTGCGTACTCTTATTGAGGGTAACTATATCCCCGACGATGTAACGATTCAGGTTCTCGTTCAGGCAAGGGAGCACCTTATCAGAAAAACTTTTGAAGCTATCGATGGTGCTAAAAATGTTATCGTTCATTTTTACAATTCAACTTCTACACTCCAGCGTAAGGTTGTGTTTAAAACCGATATGCAGGGTGTTATCGATATAGCTATCGACGGTGCTAAGCTTATTTATGAGCTTACGGAAGAAGAGAAGAAAAAGAACCCTGATATGAATATCCGCTTTGAATACAGCCCTGAAAGTTTCAGCGGAACTGAAATGGATAATGCAGTAGAAATTTGCCGTCAGGTTATGGAAGAACTTCATATTACTAAGGAAAACCCTATTATCCTTAATCTTCCGTCAACTGTTGAGGGCTCAACTCCAAACGGTTATGCCGACCAGATTGAATATTTCTGCCGTCATCTTCCAAACCGTGAAAATGCTATTATTTCGCTTCATCCTCATAATGACCGTGGCACGGGCGTTGCCGCTGCCGAACTCGGTCTTCTTGCAGGTGCAGACAGAATAGAGGGTACACTTTTCGGCAACGGTGAGCGTACCGGTAATGTTGATATCGTTACTTTGGCTCTTAATATGTGGACTCAGGGTGTTGACCCTAAGCTTGACTTCCACGATATTAACAAGATTAAGGGCGTTTATGAAAGAAATACAAAAATGATCGTTCCTCCTCGACACCCTTACGCAGGCGAACTTGTGTTTACCGCTTTTTCAGGCTCTCACCAGGACGCTATCAACAAGGGCAAAACATATATGGAGGAGCACGGCGGCGATTATTGGGATATTCCTTATCTTCCTATCGACCCTGCCGATGTCGGCCGTGAATATGAGCCTATTATCCGTATCAATTCTCAAAGCGGTAAGGGCGGAATGGCATTTATCCTTGCAAACGACTACGGTATTAAGATGCCTAAGGCTATGCAAAGTGAGTTCAGTGCAGTAGTTCAAAAAGCTTGCGATGAAAAGGGTAAGGAACTTCAGCCTGATGAAGTTTTTGACCTCTTCCAAAAAGAATATCGTAATGTTTGCGGTCCTTACAGACTTCTTAATTATAAGATAACAGAAGAAAAGAACGAAGCCGATTATCTCACAACCGTTCACTTTACCGGCGAACTTAAATATAAGGATAACGAACCGATTAAGATTTCGGGTGACGGTTCGGGTCCTGTCGGTGCTTTCTGCGAAGCTATGAACAAAGCGGGTCTTGCAGAATATGAGTTTGTTGACTACAGCGAGCACGCTATCTCTGTCGGCAGTGATTCAAAGGCTATCAGCTATATTCATATTAAAAATAAGGACGGAAAGGATATTTTCGGTATCGGTGTTAGCCATAATATCGGCTACGCTTCAATGAAGGGTATCATCTGCGCAATCAACCGTGACCAGGCAGACACAATGCGTGACGATACAATGCCGGGTATCTTTGACCAATGCTGAGTCGTTGTACAGTGGTGCATCAGATTTTGAATTACAGCAGTAAGATTTGATGATTACACTATTGCAATATTTTGATATATACGATTATCGTAGGGGCGAACTGTGTTCGCCTTTACAATAACTGAATCTCGGTGATAATATGAAAACTATATTTGGCATTATCGCAATTATATTTGGCGGTCTTTCTTTGATTTGCCTTATCCTTCTTGTGGCTTTGGTTAAATCAAATAAGGGCAAAACGCTTGATGAAGTTTCAAACAAAATCAAGGTGATGATTATCCTTTTAGGTTCTTGTATAATATTTGTTGCGGTTTTTGGCTTGGTTGCAACAGTATTGTATTAAAATATATGATATGTAGGGGTCGGCGTCCCCGACGAATCGTTAATATAAAATAACAGAAAGGTAAAAATATGAAAAATTATAAAATTACAGTATTAAAGGGCGACGGTATCGGCCCTGAAATTGTAGATGAATGTATAAAAGTGCTTAACAAAGCAGGCGAGAAATTCGGCTTTAGCTTTGATTATAACTATCAGCTTTTGGGCGGCTGCGCTATTGACGAATACGGCAAGCCGTATCCGCAAGAAACTGCAAATGCCTGCAAAGCTTCTGATGCGGTTTTGCTCGGTGCAGTAGGTGGACCAAAGTGGGACAGCCAGCCTGGTAACAACCGTCCTGAAAAGGGTCTTCTTGCAATTCGTGAAGATTTGGGCCTTTTTGCAAATCTTCGCCCTGCAAAGATTTTTGCTCCGCTCAAGAGTGCTTCTCCTATTAAGGAAGAAATTATCGGCGACGGTCTTGATATTCTTATCGTTCGTGAACTTACCGGCGGTATCTATTTCGGCGACCGTGGAACATATGAAGAAAACGGCGTTGTAGGCGCTTATGACACGGAACGCTATACTTATCCTGAAATTAAAAGAATTGTTAAGGCAGGTTTTGAATACGCAATGAAGCGTGGCAAAAAGCTTACCTGCGTTGATAAGGCTAATGTTCTTGATTCTTCAAGACTTTGGAGAAAAGTTATGGAAGAAACAGCCAAGGACTATCCTGAGGTTGAAGTTTCTTATATGTATGTTGACAACTGCGCAATGCAGCTTGTTCGCAACCCTAACCAGTTTGACACTATCGTTACTTCAAACATCTTCGGCGATATCCTTTCCGATGAAGCTTCTATGATTTCCGGTTCAATCGGTATGCTCGCCTCAGCTTCTCTTGCTGAGGGCACATTCGGTCTTTATGAGCCTATTCACGGCTCTGCACCCGACATTGCGGGTCAGGGTAAGGCTAACCCTCTTGCAACTATTCTCAGCGGTGCTATGATGCTTCGCTATACTTTCGGTGAAGCTGAGGCTGCCGACGCTATCGAAAACGCTGTTGATGTTGCACTTACCAAGGCAAGAACACCTGATATTTTTGAGGACGGCTTTGAAGCTGTTAACACTTCTCAAATGGGCGACCTTGTTGCAAGCTTGCTTTAATTTAATATAAATAACAAAAGGTACTGCGCTTTTGCAGTACCTTTTTTGCTGTCTGTAATTGGTTGACGGACTGACAATGTCAGTCCCTACGATAGTATTTCTGATTTACATATGTCGTAGGGGAGGATACCATCCTCCCGAACTTTTATACCTTTATTTAACTATCTCAATGCTGTCACCGGTGTCTTTGATTTCGATAAACTTAGGGTGTTCTTTACCGTTGGTGTTCGGCGTGTGGTAGCTTAAATAAAGCTTGTCGTTTGCTTTGAAAATCATACCGTGACCGCCGTCATTATCAATAAGAAGCGGCAAATGCTCAAACACGCCGTTAAGCTCGTTGTCGCTTGAACGGGCAACGCACTGGCAATACTTGTGGTTAACAAAGGTTGACCAAATAAGCAGCAGCTTGCCCTTACTTGTTTTGTAAGCAAACGGACCGTCGGTAATGTAGTGCTCGCCATCCGGCTTTTTGTCTGCCCACGGCGGAGTCGAACCGGCAAAAAGTTTTGTCGGCAGGCTGATAGCGGCATTGAGTTCCTTGTTAAGCTTGATAAAACAAACGGTTCCGTCAATAATTTGCGTGTGCTCGTGGCAAAAAATGAGGTACGGCTCGCCGATTTTTGAAATGTAAAGCGTTGCGTCAAGACATTCCCATTCCTCGGGTGTGAGCGCTCCGTCGCTGTACGGTTCAAACGGACCGAGCGGGGAAGAAGATTTTAAAATGTATGAGCCCCTAAGTCCGTTTTCCTGAGTGAAAGTGGCAAGCATATAGTATTCATTCTTATATCTGTGCACCTCGGGCGCCCAGTTAACTTCTTTGTTTAAGCCGTATTTAACGCTGTTGAAACATTCCTGAGCCTCGCTCCAATTAACAAGGTCTTTTGAAGTGTAAACATCAAAACCGCCCACATTGCAGCCAAAGTTTTTCGCTCTTGTGCCGTAAAGATAATATGTATCGTCTGCCGCCAAAACGAACGGGTCACGGATATTTATTTCTTCTAATTTCATAGTCTTATTACTCCTAAAAATTAGTTTTGATTATTTTTTCGCTAAGCTCTTTGGTTGGAAAATCGGTATAAATCGTGCCGTAATAGTAACCTTTTTTAAGCTCGTATTCCATAAATTTAGGGTTGATGAATTTTGCATTGTTTTTCGGCCCTTTGAGTCCGCCTGCGGTTGAAAGGTAGTTGATTATGTACTTGCCGTCAAATTTGCCCATACTGTCAAGAAACGGCTTGATGCACTCGTACCACCTCGGCTCGGGTTTATATTTAAACCTGTCCTGAATGATGAATTTAATTTCATATTCGCCAGAGGTGTTGAGCGTTAAAGGTTCGGGCACGGCAGTGTCCTGCTCAACCCAATTTGAAAAATCAATTCCCGTTTCATTAATATTATATCCCTTTGCGGTGTCCATAGCACAGCGGCGAATAAAAACGATTTTACCCCTTACTTCGCCGAGCTTAGGACTTCTGTTTTCCAAAAACCATTTTTCAGGGTTCTTTTTAATATAGTTATTCAGCATCAGGTCAAAGCACTTTTCCATTTCTTTCCTGCTGTCGTTTTTAAACTGAAAAACAATGGTTTCGCTCTTGTTTTCGTCAAGGAAACGGTAGCAGTGATTTAACACATCTTCCATATCCATCTGGGCGGAAAAATGACTTCTTTTGTTAAACGCTTTCGCAACACCGTGAACCATTTTGAGCCTGTCGCCCCTTGATTCAACCCTAATGTCGAGCGCACGAACGCCAAGAATCAGTTGCTCGTAAATGTTCCTGTCTTGGCACTTTGAAATGTGCGAAAACTGAATATACTGAGTAACGCAGTCGTGAGTGCCGATAAGATTAAGTTTAAGCACTTCGTTTTCATCGTTTATGTCTTTCATCCAATTTTTTGTTTGCATAAATATCACCAAAAATAATATAACATTTTTGGCTATTAATATCAATGTAAATATATTGAAAATATTGCCGATATACTTTATAATTAGATTTATAATATATAATAAGGGGAAAATATGAAAAAATTACAGTGTTTTTTATATCACTTGCTTTTACTCTTATCAAAAATAATAAATTAAAGAAGGGCCAATTATGATATTACTTAATGCAAAAGGTAAAATCACCTTACATAACAATAAAACAAATCTAATTCACCGTTTTGATGTTCCAAACGGCTTAAAGGCACTTAAAATCAGTTTTGAGTATTCGCCTAAAACTTTGGAAAACAGGGAAAAAGCGATAGAAGAAGTTAAGGCTTGCCTTGAAAAGTATGACGAGGTTTGCGAGGGCAGACCTGCTGATTATTTGCCGATTAAAAATCTTGTCACCCTTTCGCTTGACGCAAACGGCAGGTATATAGGTGCGGCTCACAGGCAGTCAAACAAGCAGGAGCATATTATAAGCGCCGATAATTCTTCTGTCGGTTTTATTAAGACGGAGATTGAGCAGGGCGAGTGGGATATTATGCTTAATGTTCATTCTGTCAGTTGTGATATAGATTATAAAATTATTGTGGAGGGAGAAGAATAATGAGCTATTTACCGTGCGAACTTCATTGCCACACTGTTCACAGTGACGGCGATTTTACAGTTAAAGAACTTCAAAATGCCGCAGTGCAGGACCACCTTGCAATTATGGCATTAACCGACCACAATACTTTTTCAGGTTGGGATGATCTTGACGACAGCGTTATTCCGACTGTCAGGGGTATTGAGTGGACAACTTATTTCGGTCATATGCTCGTGCTCGGCGCTAACGAGTTTGTTGATTGGCGTGACGCAGTGCCCGATAATATTGACGAAAAAATCAAGCAAGTTAAGGCAGCAGGCGGGCTTGTAGGCATTGCCCATCCTTTCCAGCTCGGTTCACCTCTTTGCACCGGCGGCAGATGGGAGTTTAATGTTCGTGATTTTAGAAATGTTGACTATATCGAGGTTTGGCATCAAAACCTTTATTCTGTGAAAAAGGAAAACGATAAGGCACTCGAATTTTGGACTTCTCTCCTTGACAAAGGCTACAAAATTGCCGCAACCTACGGCAGAGATTGGCACAGAGAGGAAGACCACGGCCACTACGGCTGTACATACCTTGATGTTGACGATGTAAGCGCAAGCTCTGCACTCAGGGCAATAAGAATGGGCAAAACAGTAATTTCTCACGGCGCAAAATTTATTTTCCGTGTTCATCGCCACGGTGTTACAAGTGCTATAGGCGACACGGTTAAAAGGGGCAATTACACTTTCAGTTTCTTTACCGACCTTCATTCAAGAAGCAAGGATGCAGGCGACGAATCTGTTGTTTATAAAGAAATAAGAATAGTAACAAACGGCGGCAAAGTCGTTTTGCAAACAAGATATGACGAAAGGCATACAAGGCTTCGCCTTGAACCTAAGCACTGGTATAGGTGCGAACTTTGGGGCAGCGTAGACGGCGAAAAAAAGGCACTTGCCATTACTTCACCGATATATTGCGAATGATTTAAACCGAAAATTATTGTTCCTGCTTGTGCTATTTGCACAAACGGGAACAATTTTTTTATATATCAAGCTAATTGAAAAATAGGCGACTTTCTATTATAATGGATAATAGGAGTGATTTTATGAAAACAGTTGAATTAAATACAAATTGCGGAAAAATCAAAGGCTTGGAACTTGAAAATTCCCTTGAATTTCGTGGTATTCGCTATGCTGTTGCAAGCAGGTGGGAATACCCGAAGCAGGTAACAAAATTTGACGGCATATATGATGCTACCGAGTTTAAGTCTTGCTCAATTCAGCACAGAGCCTTCCTTGACGACGCAAAGGTAAACGCTTTTTATCACAAAGAATTTAGGCAGGGCTTGAAGTTCGATTACAGCGAGGACTGCCAATATCTTAATATATATACGCCTAAAAACGCCCAAAACTGCCCTATTTTTATCTACATTCACGGCGGTAGCTTTACGGGCGGCAGCAGCAATGAACACCACATTGACGGTACAAATTTTGCTGAAAACGGAGTTATTTTTGTTGCGTTCAACTATAGGCTCAATGCATTCGGTTTTTGCTCTCATCCCGACATTACAAATGACGAGGGCGTTTGCGGCAATTTCGGTCTTTTTGACCAAGCGGCGGCGATTAAATGGGTTAAAGATAATATTGCGTCTTTCGGCGGAAACCCTGATAACATTACCCTTGCGGGTCAAAGCGCAGGGGCTATGAGCGTTGATATTCTTATGTCCTCTCCTATTAGCAAAAATCTTTTTCAAAGGGCAATTATGATGAGCGGCGGCGGAATACAGAGAGAGGTTGCAAGACCGCTTTCGCCTGAAAAAACAAGAGAATTTTGGGACGAAATAGTTGAATATGCCGACTGCGGCAATATTTTTGAACTTAAAAAAGTTGACAAAGAAGTGCTTTGGCGTGCGTGGGACAGAGCGTGTAAGGAAAACAAGACTATGAGTATGCTCTACACAATGCCTGTTTATGACGGCAAGCTTCTCACCAAAGATACTTTTAATATGAAATCAATACCTAAAATGCCTAAAATTATCGGTCTTACAAAAAACGATATGTTCCCTATCATACTTAAAAAAATTGACCAAAAGTGGCTTTCAGCCGACAAGGAAAGCGACTGCTATATTTACCTTTTTGCAAGAGATTTGCCGGGCGACAGCAAGGGCGCTTGGCATTCGAGCGATTTGCTTTATGCTTTTGGTACGCTGAAAAACAGTTATCGCCCGTTTGAAAAGACAGACTATGAAATTTCAAATCAAATAGCAAAATCTTTTATCTCTTTCGCAAAAAACGGCAACCCTAATTGTAACGCTATCCCTAAATGGGAAAAGGGCGGCAAAAAGATAATGACATTTTGCGAAAATACCGGGTCAAAATCTTGGCAAACGCTCACTTTGATTAACAACACTTTCCACGGAGGATTTGAAATTTAATGAGATTTAATCATAAATTTGATTTGATTGAAAAAACAGATTATAAAAGAAAATATGTTTGCGATGATACGGTTGCTCAAATTGATTTTATCAGCGGCAGTGCGCTCAGAGTTGCGGTATACAAAAAGGACTGCGAAATGCTGCCTACTTTTACAATTAACCCGAACGGTGATTTGTCGCACACGGGCAGAAACAAGCTTTCGTCAGACGGCTTTGAAATGTATCACCCAAAAAGTGAAAAAACACAAAACGGCGAAAAATTTACCCTTTCAAACAGCATTGAGGTTGAAGTTGACTTAAATAATTTCCTTTTGACTTACAAAAAGGACGGTGCTCGAATTTTCGGCGACCGTGCTCCGCTTGCATACAATATTGAGGGCGAATTCGGCGCCGGAGCATACCATTATATCTCTCGATTTGATGATGAATACATTTTAGGTCTTGGCGACAAGGCGGGCAAAACGGACAAAAAAGGCAAAACTTTCAGAATTGAAACTGCAGACAGTATGGGCTTTGATGCAGAGTATACCGACCCGCTTTACAAGCATATTCCGTTTTACATTTGCAAAAACGATGTGTGCACCTACGGTATTTATTATGATACGAGTGACAATTCGTTTGTTGACCTCGGCAGGGAAATAAACAACTACTACGAGCATTTTAAGTTTTTTAAAACAGACGAAGATTATCTTGTTTATTATGTGTTTTTCGGCGATGTGCTGTCTGTTATGAAGCAGTACAACACCCTTTGCGGCAAGCAGGCTTTTCCGCCAAAGTGGAGTTTTGACTACTGCGCAAGCACAATGGCATATACCGACGCTGACAATGCAGAGGAGCAAATGTACAACTTCCTCAAAAAAATCAGCGGCCGTGATATGGCTTGCCGTGGCTTTTATCTTTCCTCGGGTTACACGCAGATAGGCAATCTTCGCTGTGTGTTTCACTGGAATTATGACAAATTTCCCGACCCTAAAAGGTTTATAAAAGATTTTAAGGACAGGGGTATCCATCTTATCCCTAACATCAAGCCTGCGTTTTTAACTTCGCACCCGATGTATGACGAAATTAAGGAAAAAGGTTTATTTGTAAAGAACCCCGACGGCACACCTTATGTAACTCAGTTTTGGGACGGTGTCGGCAGTTATATTGACTTTACAAACCCGAAAGGCTTTGAGTTTTGGAACACGCAAGTTAAGGAAAAACTTCTCGACTTCGGCATTGACGCCACTTGGAACGACAATAACGAATTTGACATAAAGGCACTTGACGCAAAAGCTTACGGCTTTGGAAAAGAGGTAAATGCAAAGCAAATCAAACCGATTTTGACATACCTTATGGTGCTTTCATCCTATGAAGCGCAGAGGGAAAAGTATCCGAACTCTCGTCCTTTCCTCTCCACCCGCAGCGGCAGCAGTGCACTCAGGCGCCTTGCTCAAACTTGGTCGGGCGATAATTTCACTTCCTTCCACGACCTGCGATTTTGCCACTATGTGGGTATGACGCTTTCGCTTTCCGGCTTGTATTTTTACGGCCACGACCTTGGCGGTTTCAGCGGCGATATGCCGAGCAAGGAACTTTTGCTTCGTTGGATGCAGCACGGCGTTTTTGAACCGAGGTTTACAATTCATTCTTGGAATAAGGACAATACAGCCACTATGCCTTGGAGCTATGAAGAAGCGATTGACGGCGCAAAGAAAATTTTAGCCGAACGCAAAAGGCTTGTGCCTTATCTTTACAACTGCGCATATGAAGCTGTTGAGGACGAGCTTCCTATTCAAGCTCCGCCGTTCGTTTATTTTGACGATGAAAATATTGATATCAATACTACTTCCTTTATGTTTGGTAGGGATATACTTGCAAAGTGCGTGCTTGACGAGGGAAAAAACGAGGTGAGCGTTTATCTTCCAAAGGGCGAAATTTGGTATCTCGGCGACAAGTGTTTTGACGGCGGTCAAAAAGTCGAAGTAAATATCCCCGAAGATGAGGCGGTACCGTTTTTTGTTAAAGGCGGTTGCGTTCTTCCGTTTGATGAGGGTGAGTACGGTTTTAGGAAAGAAGAAAAGCTTGAATTTACCGTTTATCCTATAAAATCAGGCGTATTTTGTGACACATTTTTTACAGATGACGGCGAAAGCTATGAATACAAAAACAATAACTGCACAAAGCTTAAATTTACGGTGGAATGTAATGAAAAAGAAGTTGTTGTTAAATACGAAAATCTTGCGAATGTAAAATTGACGCCTGTTATTAAACTTTGCAGTGGGGATGATAGACGACTTGTAATATAAATTATTATTTATAATAGGTTGACGGCTACGCCACATTGTATTTTTTCTCTCCCTCAGTCAA
>OIYY01000510.1_pt1 | contig 27117 bp, 26 predicted proteins | sample 1588341 | NCBI WGS metagenome assembly OIYY01 (sample SAMN03283287) | human gut metagenome | biome: human-associated habitat; material: feces | host: Homo sapiens | place: Peru | collected 2012 | reverse complement strand
CCATCAAGCTTTTTCTTATTATAAGAATTCATACTATGTTCCATTATAATATCATTATATAATTCATCTAAATTATCCACTTTAATCTCCTACCTATTAATATATTTTTCAAACATCTTGTATGCCTTTTCAATTCCAGCAACTAATCTATCGACATCCTCTTTGGTATTGTAAATATAAAAGCTAGCTCTACAAGTTGAATCAATATCTAAGAATCTCATAAGTGGCTGAGCACAATGGTTTCCAGATCTAACGCAAACATTTTCTGAATCTAAAATACTTGCAACATCATGAGGATGAACACCCTTTATATTAAATGAAATAACAGCAGAATGATTTTCAGCATTAGGTGTCATATATATATCCAAATAATCTAATTTTGACAATTTTTCACGAGCATACTCAACAATCTCTCTATCATGTTCTTGAATCTTATCATAACCAATACTATTAATATAATCAATAGCAGCACCTAATCCAACAACACCCTCAACATTTTGAGTTCCAGCCTCAAATTTATTTGGAAGTGGAGCAAAAGTAGTTTTTTGCTCATAAACATATTCAATCATATCTCCACCCATTAAAAATGGATTCATTTTATTTAGCAATTCTCTCTTACCGTACAAAACGCCAATTCCAAGAGGTGCAAACATTTTATGTCCTGAAAAAACAAGAAAATCAGCATCCAAATCTTGAACATCAATCTTCATATGAGGAATACTCTGTGATGCATCAACAATTACCACTGCACCTTTTTTATGAGCATATTTTATAATTTCTTTAACATTATTTATAGTTCCTAAAACATTTGAAACATGTGTAATTCCAACTATTTTAGTATTATCAATAATCTTACTTTCAATCTCCTCTTTTGAAAGTTCGAACTCATCATTAATATACATATACTTTAATTCACTGCCAGTTTTTTGAGTAACAAATTGCCAAGGAACCAAATTAGAATGATGCTCCATAATTGAAATAACTACATCATCACCCTTTTTCAAATTATCCAATCCATATGAATACGCAAGCAAATTCAAACTCTCACTCGCATTTTTCGAAAAAATAATTTCTTCCGGATGTTTAGCATTTATAAATTTTGCAATTTTCGCCCTTGTATCTTCATAAACAGCAGTTGCCTCAACACTTAGAGTATACGCTCCTCTATGAGGATTAGCATTAAATTTATCATAGAAATTATTTATAGCATCAATTACAATTTGAGGTTTTTGAGCTGTCGCACCACTATCTAAATAAGCTATATCCCTATTTTTAAAAATTGGAAAATCCTCTTTAAAATTCATTAATCTAATCTCCTATCTATTTCTTGTAAAATTTCAGTTTTTAAATCTTCATCTTTTATTCTTTCTAATATTTTATTAAATCTAGATTTAACAATAAGCTTTATCGCATCATTATAAGCAATTCCTCTACTCATAATATAGAAAAGCTCTTGAGCATCAACCTTTCCTGAAGCTGTACTATGGTTACCTTCAACATCATCCTCAGTACATAAAAGCATTGGCAACGCAATTGATTTTGAATCATCTGTCAAAAGCATGCAGTACTCATTTTCATCACCAACAGCCTTTTTACAACCTTTCTTAAAATCAATTGTACCTTTAAAATTCTTTTTACTATGATTTTTCAAAGCTCCTTGAACATCAATATTTATATCTGTTTTTTCGCCTCTAAGCTCAGCAATATAATTAATATCCTTTATCTGATTATCTGTCCCTAAATAAATAGTTTTCAAATCATTTTTTGAACCTCGTCCAACCATATTTGAATAATAATTAGAAACGCTAGTTTTAGCACCTATATCAATAATTGTATAATTAACTACTGCATCATTTTCAAAACTATTTTCTATAGATTCAAAATTCAAAGATTTATTATTTAATAAATTAATAATTGCAATATTTAATTTAGCACCATTCTTAGCATTAACTCTTAAAATACCATTATGAAAACATTCTTTATCAGTATTTGAAATGTATTTAATAATCACATTCGTATCTTTTATAGCTTCAATTTCTAAATAATTCAACAAATCAGCATTGCTATCGTCAAAACAATATTCAATACAAATATCATCCTTCTTTTCACTTGAAACCTTTAATGCACTATTACAATTCTTCTCCAAATTTTCTTCAAAAACATTACTCATTCCATAAACAAGTTTTACATTAGGCTTAACATCTGAAACCTCACAATGATTTGAAGTAATTTTTACATTTTCAAACTTATTCAAATTTTCAGGTAACACTATATTTTCTAACTTAATATTATTTATTCCAAAATTTCTAGAAGTTCTAATTGGTGTTTCATTTACAATAACTTTTTCCATTATCCAATACTTCCCTCCAATTCTAAGTTTATCAAATTATTCATTTCAACCGCATATTCAACTGGTAACTCTTTTGAAATAGGATAAGCAAAACCTCTAACTATCATAGCTTTAGCATCTTCCTCAGAAAGTCCTCTACTCATTAAATAGAAAATTTCTTTATCACTTATCTTACCAATCTTAGCTTCATGTGAAAATTCAACTTCATCTGTTCTAATATCATTAGCTGGAATAGTATCTGATCTTGAAATATCATCAAGCATCAAAGACTCACAACTTACACTACATTTTGAATTTTTAGCATTCTCAGAAATTCTAACCAAAGCTCTATATGTGCAAGAACCACCGTCTTTTGAAATTGATTTAGAATTTACAACTGAAGAAGTATTTGGAGCATTGTGAACGACCTTAAAACCAGTATCTAAGTTTTGTCCCTTACCAGCAAAAGTAATACCAGTATACTCAGTCTTTGCATTCTCTCCATTCAAAATACTCATTGGATACAACATTGAAATCTTAGATCCAAAAGAACCTGTAACCCAATCAATTTGAGCATTTTTACCAACTAAAGCTTTCTTTGTATTCAAGTTCATCATATTCTTAGACCAGTTTTCAATAGTTGAATAACGTAAATATGCATCATCTTTAACATATAATTCAACACAACCAGCATGAAGATTTACCTTGTTATACTTTGGAGCAGAACAACCTTCAATAAAATGTAAGCTTGCACCCTCATCAACTATAATCAAAGTATGTTCAAATTGTCCTGATTCTGGTGAATTTAATCTAAAATAAGACTGCAAAGGTATATCAACCTTAACTCCCTTTGGAACATAAACAAAAGAACCACCAGACCATACAGCAGCATGTAATGCAACAAACTTATGATCACTAATAGGAACACACTTCATAAAATGCTCCTTAACAAGCTCTGGATACTCTCTAACAGCAGTCTCCATATCTGTATAAATAACACCTTGTTTAATAAGTTCCTCTTTTATACTATGATACACAACTTCTGAATCATACTGAGCTCCAACTCCAGACAAAGATTTTTTCTCAGCTTCTGGAATACCAAGCTTATCAAAAGTATTTTTTATATCCTCAGGAACATCATCCCAATTAGTATTCAATTTAGATTTAGGTCTAACATAAGTTGCAATCTCGTCCATTTTTAAATCAGATAAATCTGGTCCCCAAGTAGGAAGTTCCAACTTATTATACATTTCCAAAGCATCTAATCTAATTTTAAGCATCCATTCAGGTTCGTTTTTCATCTTAGAAATTTCAGTAACAATTTCTCTGTTCAAACCCTTTTGCATTTTAAAATCATAATCATCTGCATTTTTTATATCATATATATTTCTATTTATATCCTCTACCTTAGTCTTTTCTGACATAAAAACTAATCCTCTTTTCTCTTATATTCTTCATATCCATTTTCTTCTATTGTTTTAGCCAAACTTCCATCTCCTGTTTTTACAATCTTTCCATCAACTAAAACATGAACATAATCAACATCTAAATATTGTAAAATACGAGTATTATGGGTAATTATAACAACCGCATTTTCGCTAGATTTAAACATTTCTATACCTTTTGATACAGTTCTAATTGCATCAACATCAAGTCCAGAATCTGTTTCATCAAGAATAGCCAATTTGGGTTCTAATACTAGCATTTGAAGAATTTCATTTTTCTTTTTCTCACCACCAGAAAAACCAACATTCAAATTTCTTTCTACCAATTTTGGATTCATATTCAATTCTTCAGCATATTGCATAACTTGCTTCTTAAATTCAAATATTCTAACAGGCTTTTCAGTAATCTTACCTTTAGCATATTTTAAAAAGTTCATATTTGAAATTCCAGGAATCTCCTCAGGAGATTGGAAAGACATAAATACTCCCTTTTTAGCAATTTTATCAGTTGTAAGTTCATTAATATTTTCTCCATCAAATTCTACAACACCTGATTTTTTAGTATATTCAGGATTATTTAAAATAACATTAGCAAGAGTTGACTTTCCAGCACCGTTAGGTCCCATAATAACATGAATCTCACCCTTATTAACTTGCAAATTAAGACCTTTTAAAATTTGCTTTTCTCCTGCATTTACATATAAATCTTTAATGTCCAATAATGTATTCATTAAAATAACTCCTATCCCTATAAATGAATAGTTATCTCTCGATATCTTCATTTATCTTTATTTTTTATTTTTATATTAATTAAATTAATAACTTCTTTTTATATATTAATTTATATTTTTCTTTTTCATACTAACGCAGTAGGAATTATACCATCTATTTCCTACCTAGTCAATAGGAATACTATTTTCTGATTAAATCAGCAAGAGTTTTACTATCAACATAATCATTAATAGCCTTATCAAGCCCTTCCCAAAAAGAATAAGTAATACAATTTTCTTTTCTTGTACAAACTCCATCTTCCTCTAAACACATAATAGGCGCTAAATCGCCTTCAGATGCTCTAAGGATATCTCCAACCTTGTATTCCTCAGGTTTTCTATTTAACTTATAACCACCATTATTTCCTCTAGCAGTTTGTAAATAACCTGCCTTATTTAACATAGAAACAATTTGCTCTGAATACTTCATAGACATTCCATTTCTCTCAGCAATCTCTTTAAGTGAAATAAAATTTCCATTATCATTCATCGCCAAATCTATCATTATACGAAGAGCATATCTTCCTTTACTTGATACTTTCATATTATTTCCTCCAACATCATCTATTATACTACCATTTTGGTAGGAATTGCAAGAAAAAGTTGAAATATCAACAAAAAAACTATCTTATTAAAATAGTAACTTTTCAAGTTGAATTTTTATTATAAAAACTATATTCTTTTTTCTCAATATGATATACTCTATACAATTTATGGAGGAAAAAATGAACGGAACAAAAAATACAATCTATATCAGTTATTCGGCTCCAATAAGCCAACTAGAAGCAAACACTATTTACATAACAAAATCAAAAATAAAAAATACTACCTCACATATTGGAACCAAAATTATAAAACAATTAACCAAGCAATTTAATCTTGTACTCAACCCAAGTGATGATTTTAACGAAACAAAATGGATTATAGAAAATTTAATAGAACTTAAAAAATTATGTTCTAAATTTGAACTAACCTACACTTCAAATATTCAAGAATCCGAACATACTAAATACATTTCAGATATTGAAACAGCTTTAAAAGCACTTGAAATAACAAATAAAAAAGAACAATACACTTTAATATACGAAAACGTTTGTAATTACCTAGACAATCAATTCAGAGAAAACAATATATGTGATTTTAAAAACGACAAATGTATTGCAAACAGAGAAAACAAATCAGCACATTCAATTATGGGATGTTGTTACTCTTTCGAATATGCCGGTTTCTTTTCACCACAATTCATAAAAAACGAACAACTTTGTAAATATCAACAAAATCGCAACTGCACAACAAAATGCATTACATGCAAACTATTCACTTGCAAATATTTAAAAGAAAAAGGAATAAAATTCGACTCTCACAAACTACCTCTATTAGAATGTTTCTTCAATAAAAAACAACATTCAATATTAACTTCAAATTTCTTCAAAACAGAAGAAAAAATTATAAATGATTTAATAAATGTATAAAAATAATGAACCCAAATGTTAAACTTTTGTCTAACACTTTGGGTTCATTTCAAAACATCTCTATTTTTATTAACTCTCTAACTTCTCCCACTCTTCCATTAGCTCATTATTCTTTTCTTCTAACTCATTAATTTCATTTTGTACTTTCGTTAGTTTCTCATAATCAGTATAAACTTCTTCCTTTTGCAACTCCAATTTTAACTCAGCAATTTTTCCATCAAGCACATCAATCTCTCTTTCAATTTTCTTTACTCTTGCTAATCTTCTTGCCTCTTCTTTTTGTTGCAAGTACAAATTATTAGTACTCTTTTCTTTTTTTGCTACTTCAACCTTTTCAACAACCTCATCTTTTTTCTCTTCTTCATACTTTTCATAATTGCCATCAAAAAATTTAACACCATTCTTTGAAAAGATTAATAATGAATCAGCAATTTTATTTATGAAAAATCTATCATGAGATACAACTAAAATAGTTCCTTTATATTCAGAAAGCAATCTCTCCAAACTTTCCTTACCTACAATATCCATATGATTTGTAGGCTCATCTAAAATCAAGAAATTAGGTCCCTTCTTCAATATTTTTGCAAGTTCTAATCTAACTTTTTCGCCACCTGAAAGCATACTAATTTTCTTAAAAACATCTTCTCCATAAAACATAAATGCAGCTAAAGAACTTCTAATTTCTGTTGTTGTTAAACTAGGAAAATCAGTTGCAAAATCATCAAAAACTGTCTTTTCTGAATCTAGTAAAGCCATCTGCTGGTCAAAATATCCTATCTCAACATTATGTCCAAACTCAACCTCTCCACCAAGCTTTTCAATACTTCCAACAATCGTTTTTAGTAATGTTGACTTTCCAATTCCATTCTCACCAATTACACCAAGCTTTTGCCCTCTATATAAATCAAATGTCACATTTTGAATTGGCTTATCATAACCAATCTCCAAATTTTTCGCATGTAAAATATCTCTTCCGCTCTCTTTTTCTAAAGCAAAATTAGTTCTAAAAGTAGTCAAATCATACTTACTTGGTTCCTTTATTTTTACCATATGTTCAATTTGCTTTAACTTAGCTTGAGCCATCTTAGCCTTAGAAGCTTTATATCTAAACCTTTCAACAACTCTCATCAGTCTCCTTATCTCAGCTTGCTGATATTCATAATCCTTCAACTGCTTTTCATAATTAACTTTCTTTTGTCTTTCAAAATCACTATAATTTCCAGTATATTTTGTAATTGTTCCATATTCAATTTCATAAACTTTGTTAGCAATTTTATCTAAAAACATTCTATCATGAGAAACAATAACAACAGCTCTAGGATAATTTTTCAAATAACCTTCTAACCATTCAATTGTAGAAACATCCAAATGATTTGTTGGTTCATCTAAAAGCAAAATATCCGGCTTACTTAAAAGCAACTTCATAAATGCTATTTTAGTTCTTTGACCACCTGAAAATTCAGAAATCTTTTTATTTTTATCATCAGCAGAAAATCCGAACTTATTAATAACCGTTTCATATTCTTTTTTATATGTATAACCATCTAAAAATTCATAACGATCCATTGCCTTAGAATATTCCATAGCAAGCTTTTCAGATTTATCTGTTTCCATCTGCTTAACTAACTTCTGAATTTTATTCTCTAAATCTATTATTGGCTTGTACACCTTCAAAAGCTCATCAAGCATAGTAACAGAATCATCTTCAAATTCTATCTGTTTCAAATAACCAATAACCGGACTACCTTCTTTATAAATACTGAATTTATCCTCACCAATTCCTTCAGTAAGCATTTCATTATTTATAATAGCTTTTAAAAGAGTAGACTTTCCAGCACCATTTCTACCAACAACCGCAATCTTATCTTTTCCTTTAATTTCAAAATTTATTTCTTCTAATATTGTTTCCGCACCAAATTCAACAGCGCCATTTATTATTGTATAATTCATTTTTTCCTCTATCTAATTTTAATTTACTTCTATAATACTAACACAGAAGAAGACTGTGTGCAACATTTCACACACAGTCTTTTTGCGTCCTCATTCTATTTACTCGTCATAACCATTATGCCTTCCTTCGTTCCATCGGTTTCCAAAACAACATCTCCATCCAAATCAGTCCTATACACTCTCGCTTTCTGATTCTGTAGTTTTTCCATAACAAATGAGTTCGGATGACCATACTCATTGTCTTCACCACAACTAATAAGAGCATATTCAGGATTAACCTTTTCAAGAAAATCCATACTAGTTGAAGTTTTGCTCCCATGATGTCCAACATTTAAAATATCTGCTGAAACATCAATCTCTGCTTCCAAAAGACTATCCTCAACCTCTTTCTGAGAATCCCCTGTAAACAAAGCCGAAACATCTTTATACGATACTTTCATAACAATAGACTTGTTATTAACAATATCAGTATGTGTTTCCTGAGATAAAAAATCAACTTCTGCATCGCCAAGCCACATGGTTCTAAGAATACCCGCTTTCCTATAAGGTGATTCTAAAGATATTCTCTTCACATGAACCAATGATGAAACTATACGTGAAATTTGCATATCTGAATACCAAAAAAGCTCTTGTGCTGTAGAAATATACTTTCCACGCATTCCTACAACTTTTTTAACTTCAATCGCACTCAAAACATCATGCATACCACCTGAATGGTCATTATGATAATGAGTTATGATTATAGCATCCAGCTTATTAATACCAACACTTTGCAAATATCTAACAACAGTTTTACCATCAAACATATCACCTGTATCAATCAGCATTGCATGTTCTCCTTGAACAACTAATATTGATTCAGCTTGACCAACATCAATCATATGTATTTCAAGAACTGAGTCTAAATGCTCGACAGCTTCAACAGGAACTGGCTTAATATATGGAATATACCGACAAACAAATAGAAAGGTTACTAATAGCATTATTGAAAGAATGAGAACTCTCTTTTTGCTAGATTTCCGCATATCAGAAACCTCCTATCTATGTTTGATGCTCTTATTATATCACACCAGTCAAGATTATTACCTAAACGTTCTTTCATACATAAACGGTCACATCGCATCAATTACAATGCCACATTACCGTTCATCAATCACACAATATTAGTACCCAGGTTTCTCTAACAATCTAAACATATTCTTTTTATATTCTTCAACACCTGGTTGGTTAAATGGATTAACTCCTAAAATTAAACCAGACATAGCACAAGCCTTTTCAAAGAAATAAATCAATTGTCCTAAATTTTCTTCATCAAGTTTATCCATTGTAATCTTTATATTTGGCACATTTCCAGTAACGTGTGCTTCAATTGTACCTTCCATCGCCTTTTTATTAATAAAATCTAATCCTTTACCAGCTAAATAATTCAATCCATCAGCATTATCAGAATCTTCTTTTACAACTATATCGCTTTTTGATTCTTCAACAGCTAAAACTGTTTCAAATAAGTGTCTCTCACCATCTTGAATATATTGTCCCATTGAATGTAAATCCGTTGTTAAATCAACTCCAGCAGGGAAAATTCCTTTGCCATCTTTTCCTTCACTCTCACCATAAAGCTGTTTCCACCACTCTGTAAAATAATGAAGTTGTGGTTCATAATTAGCAAGAACCTCAATTTTTTTATCTGAAGAATAAAGTAAATTTCTTATAACTGCATATTTATAACAATCATTAAATTTTACACTTGAATCCATATATTTTTCTCTTGCATCTCTTGCACCTTGCATAAGCTTGTCTATATCAATTCCAGCAGTTGCAATAGGCAATAATCCAACAGCAGTTAAAACAGAAAATCTTCCACCAACATTATCAGGAATAACGAAAGTTTCATAATTTTCTTCATCAGCAACACCCTTCAAAGCTCCCTTCTTCTTATCAGTTGTTACATAAATTCTCTTCTTAGCCTCTTCAACGCCATACTTAGTTTCAATAGCTTCTCTTAAAACTCTAAACGCAATTGCAGGTTCAGTAGTAGTTCCAGATTTTGAAATAACATTAAGAGAAATATCTCTTTCACCAATTAAATTTAATAAATCATTTAAATAATTAGGACTTAAATTATTTCCAGCATATACAATCATAGGATTATTTCTTTTCTTAGCTGGTAACATATTGTAAAAACAATTTGTAAGAGCTTCAATAACAGCTCTAGCACCTAAATAAGAACCACCAATACCAATAACAATCAAAACATCAGAATCATTTTGAATCTTATTTGCAGCCTTCTTTATTCTTTCAAATTCTTTTTTATCATAATTTTCAGGAAGATTAACCCAGCCTAAAAATTGCTTTTCATCATCAGGATTTTCATGCAATTTATTATGGTTTGCTAAGACCATCTCCTCCATTTTATATATCATTCTTTCATTTATACTAGAATTCTTAAAATCAAGTTTAATCATTATATCTCCTCCTTTAACTGTCTTAATTATAATTATAAAAAAATTTTTAATCAATACAATATAGCGAACAAATATGAAAATTTTCAATTTTCAGTCCTAGCTCCACTTTTTATCATACTCAAATAAATTTGATATTTCCAGTAATATTTATTTGCTCAAAGCTTTGCACAATATAACATTCATATAAAATTTTTGAATCACCGCGCAGGGACCAAACAAGCGTAGCGAGTTCGATTGAAGCATTCTACTCGTTTAGGGAAATAAAAATTTTAAATTTTTATTTCCTTGATTAAAGAATGCGACAGCAAGGTGTGAAAAAATTTATATGAATGTTATATTGCCATCCATTTATTCAACAGCTGAAATGACTTCGGCTAAATATTTCATACTCGCAACACACTCATCCATAGTGTTCCCAGTCGCACCAACTTCTATAATACAAGAACCTTTAGCCAAGTGCTCATTATATCTATACTTACTAAGTAAAATAGGCTTAAACAATCCAGGATACATCTCATTTGCCTTTTCTTGAATTTTCACAGCAATTTTCAAATTATTAATCCAATTAGGATGACTAAGTCCCCCTTCACTACTTCCCATAACAAACATAAGCTGTGCAACTTTCTCATCACCAATCATCACACTAGGTCCATAACTACTATCAGCAATTGCATCTCTATGCAAATCAATAACTAAATCTGCAGGAGTAGAACCAAGCAAACCTTGAACAGTTTTCAAAGACCTCGTATAAGCACCATTATACTCAGGATAATCATGAAAAGTAGAATCATGCACAACATTAATATTCTTCTGAATAAGTCTATTAGCTAATTCATTTCCAACACCAACAACATTTGCATTAGTATCTAAGGTTCTATAATTGCCACTTGCCACATATGGATATGCTTCTGATGGTGTATAGCTCTCACTTGTATGAGTGTGAAAAATAATGATATTACTTTTATCAAAAGTAATATCAGGAGTAAGCATTTCTTGAGTTAATTGAAAAGAAGTTTGATTTCTAATTTGAACTGTAGAATATGTAGAATTATAAACATCCTTTTTATTATGTTCAGATACCACCTGTGTAGCAAGAGAAGTCGGCACAACCTCATCTTGCTGAACTGGTTGAATAGCCGCTTCTTCAACTGCCTCAATATGTTCATCCTCTTCCGGAGGATTCGAAGCTTGAACTATAAAATCCAACTCTTTAGATATCAAATTTTCCTTATCCATCTCTTTTTTAATAGTACCATCATCCAAATTTTCCTCAAGACATTCAATAAAAGTTTTTCCTTCTATTTCACGTTTTCTGTTCTCAACAAATTGCTGAAAATTTATCTTTTTAATTCCACTAAAAAATCTAGCAAATATCATAATACAACCAATTAGTATTACAACTTTTACTAGATTTCTTAAAACATCACCTAATCTAACAACTCTAAAATTTACCATTTCTACCTCATATATCTACTTTATATAATATATGATTCAAAATTTAATATAGAACTTTATTTTAGGACATACTCCATTTTTTATTTTCATGGTCAAGGCTATTCAAGCCAACACCATTTATTACATTATTACTTTAACAATCTCATCTGCATTTAATTCAACTTCAGTTTCCCCACCAGATTGCATATTTTTAATTTTAGCTTTTTTAGTTTCAACTTCATCATCACCCAAAGTCAAAACAAATTTTGCATTATTTTTATCAGCATATTTAAATTGAGCCTTTAAACTTCTTTCACAAATATCCTTCTCAACAAAAGCACCTTTATCACGAAGTTTTAAAACAAGCTCTGTCGCAAATTCATTTGCCTTTCCACCAATATTAGCTACATATAAATCCATTACTTTTGGTTTAGCAACATCTTTATTATATCTTTCAAAAACTTCAAGAAGTCTTTCTGCCCCCATTGCAAATCCAACAGCAGGAGTATCTTGCCCACCAACTTCTTTCACTAAACCATCATAACGTCCACCACCAAGAACTGTTAAACCATCATCCTCAGAAACAAATTCAAAAACAGTTCTTGTATAATAATCTAATCCTCTAACAATTCCTGCATCAATCTCAAAATCAACACCTAAATCTGTAAGCATTTTCTTAACTTTATCAAAGTGTTCTCTACAATCATCACATAAATAATCTAATATAATAGGTGCTCCTTGATTCATTTCTTTACACTTTTTCTCTTTACAATCAAGAATTCTCATAGGATTTTTCTCAAATCTAGTCTTGCAAGTATCGCAATACTTTTCTAAATTTGGTCTAATAAATTCTCTCAAAGCTTCCTGATATTTTCTTCTGCACTCAGGACAACCAATACTATTCAAATTCAATTTAATATTAGGAATATTCAATTCTTTAAATATTTTAACACCTAACATAATACACTCAACATCAGCTAAATAACTTGAAGTACCAAAAACTTCAGTACCAATTTGTCTAAATTCTCTCAAACGTCCTTTTTGAACATTTTCATAACGGTACATAGCCATCTCATACCATAACTTAATTGGAGTGGGCTGACTTGCCATACCATTTTCTATGTAACTTCTAACAACACCAGCTGTTCCTTCAGGTCTCAATGTAATACTTCTTCCGCCTTTATCTTCAAAAGTATACATTTCCTTTTGAACAACATCAGTAGTCTCTCCAACACCTCTAGAAAATAATTCTGTGTGTTCAAAAACAGGAACCCTAATCTCCTTCATTCCAGCATTCGCAAAAATATCTTTTATTTTGCTCTCGATATATTGCCATTTATAAACTTCATCAGGCAATATATCCTTAGTTCCCTTAGGTTTTTGTATCATAAATATCACTCCTTAAAAATCTTTTTTTCTCAATTCGAAATAAATCGGTTTTTCTTCTTTAATTAGAGTAGACTTTCCATGTCCTGGATACATAATTGTATTCTCAGGTAAAATCAAAATTTTATGAGTAATAGAATCCATAATGTCATCCATACTACCAGTTGGAAGATCTGTTCTTCCCCAGCAACCAGAAAAAATTGTATCACCTGTAAAAATCATATCCTCATCAGGACAATATAAACAAAGTCCACCTTTTGTATGTCCAGGAGTAGCAATTACTCTAAACTCAATATTTCCAACATGAATCAAATCACCATCATCAACCCTAGAATCAGGCTCAAGTTCAGGATTATGAGTTTCTGTATAATAAGTCAAGCTAATAGACGAATCATATAAACCCGAACTATCATCACGACTAATTAAAATCTTACCACCCTTAGCATTTTTAATCGCATCAACAGCACCAATATGATCAGCATGGCAATGCGTTAAAAAAATATATTTCAAATTAGCATCCAATATATCAAGCATTTCAATAATCTTCTCAGGCTCAGAACCCGGATCAATAACCATAGCCTCCTTAGAATGCTCATCAACAATAATATAACAATTAGTCACCAAATTCATATGACCAATTTTCAACTTCAAAGTTTTTAAAATCATTTTCTCTCCTTCTCTTTTGTAAATTTTTATAACTCAGCTATTCGAAATAAATTAATTATTTCACTCTTAAACCGTTCGAAATAGAATTATTATTTTGCTAAGCGCATGAAGTTTTAAATTCCGAGGCGTACATAGGTACATCGCAGGAATTAAAACTGAAATGTAACAACGCAAAATGATGATTATCTTTCGAACCCATCACTTATTTCTCTTTACGTCGTATACACTGTCAACACCCCTAAGCACCCTAATAACCTTATTCAACTCCTCCAAATTCTCAAGCTCAATAGTCATATCAATAATAGCAATTCTCTCCTTAGTAGTCTTAGTATTAACCCCAAGGATATTAAACTTAGCACCAGTAATAGCCTTAATAACATCAGCAAGCAATCCCTGTCTATCATTAGCATACACAGTAACCTCAACACTATAAGTAGTCTTAGCCTCATTAGCCCAATAAACATCAATCATTCTACCCTCATCAGAAAGCAAATCCTTAACATTAACACAATCAGCACGATGGACTGAAACCCCTCTACCTTTAGTGATATAACCAACAATCTGATCACCAGGTAATGGATTACAACACTTTGAAAGCTTAACTAAGCAGTTATCAATACCCTCAACGATAACACCAGTTCTTGAAGGCTTAGTCAAAGTCTTTTTATTAGCAAGCTCAGAAATAGTTTTTTCTAAATCCTCTTCTTTATGTTCCTTTCTATATTCTTCAAGTAATCTTGCAATAATCTTAGTAGCTGAAATAGCACCGAAACCAATACTTGCATACATATCATCAACTGAATTATATTTATATCTATCTAAAGCAATTTGAACCCATTCAGGTTTGAACAAGTCACTATGCTTCATTCCTAATTTCTTTATATCTTTTTCTAAAATATCTTTACCTTTTTCAATGTTCTCTTCTCTTTGAGCCTTCTTAAACCATTGTTGAATCTTAGTTTTTGCACCACTACTCTTAACAAACTTAAGCCAATCTCTACTTGGACCTTTAGCAGAATCAGAAGTAATAATTTCAACAATATCACCATTTTGAAGTTTAGTAACAATAGGCATCATTTTACTATTAATTTTAGCACCTATCATTCTATGTCCAACTTGCTCATGAATTGCATAAGCTAAATCAATTGGTGTACTACCACGAGGCAAAACTTTAATATCACCCTTTGGAGTAAACACGTGAACTTCATCCTCAAATAATTCTTTCTTTAAAGTATTTAAAAATTCATCAGGATTTTCAGTATTTTTTTGCCATTCCAAAGTTTCACGAAGCCAAGACAATTTATCATCTTTAACAACAACAGCTTTTTTCTTTCCTTTATAACTTTGCTCTTTGTAAGCCCAATGCGCTGCAATACCAAACTCAGCAACCCTATGCATATCCCAAGTTCTAATCTGAACCTCAAAAGGAGTACCATTGGGACCTATCAAAGTTGTATGTATAGACTGATACATGTTCTTTTTAGGTACTGAAATATAATCTTTAAATCTACCAGGCATTGGATTATATAAATCATGAACAATACCTAAAGCAGCATAACAATCTCTAACAGAATTAACTAAAATTCTAAGAGCAAATAAATCATAAACTTGATCTAATGTTGAATTATCTCTTTGCATTTTTCTATAAATACTATAAATATGTTTTGCTCTACCAGTAACCTCAGCATTTATCTTAGCATTCTTCAACTCAACTCTTATCTCATCCATTATACTATCAATAAAAGCAAGTCTCTCTTCTCTCTTTTTATCCAAGCCTTTAACAATTTCATGATACTCATCTGGATATAAATATTTGAAAGATAAATCCTCTAATTCCCATTTCAAAGAATAAATACCTAAACGGTTAGCTAAAGGAGCATACAAATCCATTGTTTCCTTCGCATTAGCAATTTGTCTTTCTCTACTCAAAAATTTCAATGTTCTCATATTATGAAGTCTATCAGCAAGTTTTATCAAAATAACTCTAATATCTTTTCCCATTGCTAAGAACATTTTTCTATAATCCTCAACTTGTTGCTCTTCTTTAGTTGTATATTGCAATTTACCAAGTTTAGTAACACCATCTACCATCTCAGCAACAGACTCACCAAACTCTCTAATAAGATCCTCATTAGTTGCATCAGTATCTTCAACAACATCATGTAGCAAAGCCGCACAAATTGTATCTGTATCCATTTCTAATCCAGCTAATGTATATGCAACTTGGAGTGGATGAATAATATAAGGCTCACCAGATCTTCTTTTTTGATCTCCATGCTTTTCACATGCATAATTATATGCTTTAGTTATCTTCTTCACATCAACTTTTCTATTCTTCTCTTTAGCAAGTTTAATAACATCATCAATATTTCTTTCTAACATATCACTTTTCATATATCATTCACTCCCCTTTTCTATATTTTATAAAGACTTCATTATATCCTTAACATTAATTTGTACCATTTCTCTTCCGTTATAAGCATTTATTTCTAATGTTCCAACAACATCAATTCTATCACCTATCATATACTCTTTTGAAAGTTGCCCCATATTAAAACCAATCGCATTAACAATTGTATTACCATCTTTCAATGTCATCTTCAAATGCTTTCCATCTGATAAAGCACGAATAGAATCTATTTTCAAATTCTTATAAACAAAAACTGGTCTTCTATTAGCCTCACCAAAAGGCTCTAATAAATCTAATTGTTTAACAATATTACTATCTATATCTTTCAAACTTATTTGTTTATCAATCTCTATAATTGGAACTATTCCAGTTATATCTTTTTCTTCAACATATTTTTCAAAAGCTTCTTTAAATCTATTAAAATTATTCTTTTTTAAACTTAATCCAACAGCCATTTCATGACCGCCGTATTTCTCTAAATACTTAGCTGTTTCAGCCAAAGCTTCATGAAGATCAAATCCAGGAATACTTCTACCAGAACCTTTTCCATCCTCACCTTCAAAACATATCAAAATTGAAGGTTTAAAATACATCTCTGTAATCTTTGAAGAAACAATTCCAATAACACCATGATGCCAATTATTGCTTCCTAAAACAATAGACTGAGCATTTGAATCTTCCTTTTCCATCATTTTAATTGCTTCATCATAAATATTTTTCTCTATTTCTTGTCTATCTCTATTATATTTATTCAATCTCTCAGTTATTTCTGAAGCTTGAACTAAATTTTCAGTTAAAAATAATTTTAAAGCTTCTTCCTCATAGCCCATTCTTCCACAAGCATTAATTCTAGGAGCAATTCCAAAAGAAATTGTATTTGAGTTAACAACCTTATATCCAGAAGCATTAAGCAAAGCCTTAAGTCCAGGATTTCTAGTAACTTCAACCAACTTTAATCCAAGTTTAGCAATAACCCTATTTTCATCAACTAATGGAACAATATCTGAAATTGTACCAACACAAACAATATCTAAATATTTTAAATATTCTTTTTCATCTATACCAAGTCTCATTCCAAGCGCTTGAGTTAATTTAAAAACGACTCCACAACCGGCCAAGCTCTTGAATGGATATGTATCATTATCTTTTCTCTTCAAATCAACAATAGCAACAGCAGGTGGTAAAACTTCCATTGGCTCATGATGATCTGTTACAATAGTTTCAATTCCTAAACTATTTGCATACTCAATCTCTTCAATACCAGAAATTCCACAATCAACTGTAATAATCAATGTATATTCTTTTTCTTTTATATAATCAATCGCTGCCCTATTCAATCCATAACCTTCACTCAAACGATTAGGTATATAATAATCAGCCTCTAAACCACAAGTCTTTAAAAATTTCTTTAAAACTGTAATACTAGTTATTCCATCAACATCATAATCACCATAAATAATAACTTTTTCTTGATTATCAATTGCCTTTATAATTCTCTCAACAGCAATCTCCATATCAGGCATTAAATATGGATCGTGAAAATCAGATCTTGTAGGATTTAAAAATACTCTAATTTCTTCATCATCAACTATACCTCTATTAACCAAAACCGTGGCTAATAATTCAGGTACATTAAATTTTTTAACTATTTCATCAATTTTCTCTTCATCTAATTCTTTATATTTCCACTTTTTTCGCATATTTCTCTCCTAAATAAAACAATTCCTTTCTATTATACCTTATTTTCGCATTTTTTGAAATAGTTTTAAAAAAACTCAGTAAAATTTTTACTGAGTTTCCAAATAATTAATCCTTTGTTAATCCAAACATTATATTCAAAGACAATTTCATCATTTTTCTTTCAACATTTGACAATCTTCTATCAATTCTTAACCTTTTATCATCTAACTTTTCACATGATGCAGTGCAAATCAAAACACTTCCATTTTCCTCTTCACCTGGTTCAACATAAAACACATAATTTTTTTCAGTCACATCCAAATACAAAATATTTAATACCTCAACCTCTTCTATGTTATTTTCCTCATCAATTATTGTCATCATTTTCTTCATATTTTACTCTCACTCCTTTTTCCTACTAAATCCTACCGTACATTTCCGAAATCCATTCAAGTCGTGAATAACGATATAGGTAAATTATAACATATGACTATATAATTACAATTACTTTTTATCACTTTTTTTAATTTTTTCTCATATTTTATATTATAAGAAAAAAGGAGGAATTATAAATGTTTAGAAACTGTGGTTGTTCATGCAACAACTCTCAATGTAATAACAATAATAACAATACAATGTACGAAGAATCTTGTAGTATGGTACAAAATGACTATGGAAACATAGATAATAATACATGCTCATGTGGCTTCACAAACACATCAGCATTCCCACAAGATTGGATGTATGGCCATTGCTATGTTCCACACCAAAGAATGAATCAAGTATACACTCCAGAAATAGGACTTAGAATGGGAACAATCTTCCCTGAACTAGTTAGCCCATACTGTCCAAATCAATCTTTAGACACAATAAATTATTTAAAAGACCAAAATTCAATTGGAGGTGGCTGTAACTCATGATGGAAGAAAATTGCCCAAAAACAAGATCAGAATTATTAGATGAAATAAGAGCTATAAACTTTACTGTAATTGAACTAGGCTTATACCTAGACATAAACCCAAACGACCAGAGAGCTCTATGTCTTCACAACGAAAATGCAAATAAATTAAGAATGTTAACAGACAACTATCAAAAAATGTATGGACCATTATCAATAGAATGTCCATGTAATAAATGGCGTTGGCTAGAACAGCCTTGGCCATGGGAAAAAGGAGGTAGCTTTTAATGTGGTTATATCAAAAGAAATTAGAATATCCCGTTAGAATAAAAAATCCAAATCCACGTTTAGCAAAATTTATAATTTCACAATATGGTGGACCTGACGGAGAAATTGGTGCGGCTTTAAGATATATTTCTCAAAGAATAAGCATGCCAGATGAAAAATCAAAAGCTATCCTAAACGACATAGGCACGGAAGAATTGGCCCACCTTGAGATGGTAAGCAGTATGGTTCATCAATTAACAGATGGTGTATGTCCTGAGGAACTAGAAAAAGCCGGATTAGGAGCATATTTTACAGATCATGGAGTAGGTTTGGAATATATCCTAAAAGAATTTAATAATAATTTGAATTAAAAATTATTTTTAATGTAAGATTTATAATATGATTTAAAATTTCTTTTGCCATGAACGACAAAATGTATGTAAACGGTATTTGAATCTTCAGAAACATCATAAACTATTCGATAACTTTTATAAATAAATTCTCTAAAATGCTTGCTCGAAAGTTTGGGAACATATCAAGAATTTCTTGTTTTTCATTAATCATAATTTTCACTATCCTTTCTTTAAAAATTCTAATAATATAGCACAAATTAGTTTAAATTACTATCATATTTAAAAATTCCAATGAATAATAAGATCTTGTGACTTTGTTTTTTTGTCTTTTTCTCCAATTTCAATATAATCTATAAAGCTATTAACAATATCATAATTAAGTTCTTTAAAATCCTTAAAATGATTAATTATCTTTTCTTTTTGTTCATTTATAAATTTACTGTTTAATTCTTTTTCATTTAAATTAGATAAATCATTTTGTATTTTATTTAGTTCTTTTTGCTTGGCGGATTTATCTGTTAGGAAAGATGTATTTAAATCTTCAAATACATCTTTTGGAACTTTGCCACTTACTTTATTTAAGTAAAGTTCTTTTATTGCATTGTTGATATCTTTCATTTCTTTTGAAAGCAATTCAACCTTATTTTGTAATAATTTAGCTTTGTTTAAATTATCATTTGAAACAAATAAATCATCTGATATATTATCAAAATTGTAAAATGCTAAAATCTTTTCTCTAATCTTTTCAGTAACAAGATTTTTAAGGTTTTCATAGCCAATAGAATGGGAAGTGCAAGTTCCATAAAGTTTTTTAGAGCCTTTACAAGAAAAATAAACGTAACCTCTATCATTTCTGCATTTATAAAGCTTTGTACCACAATCTAAACATACAAGTTTATTAGCAAATAAATGAACTTCACCATTTTTACACCTTCTTGTTTTGCTTTTAAAAATCTCTTGAACCTTATAAAATTGTTCTTTTGTAATAATAGGTTCGTGAGTGTTCTCTACAATAATCCATTCTGATTTAGGCTGATTTTTCATTTGTTTAGATTTATAGCTTACTTTCTTATTATAGCCTTGTACTAAATTACCAATATAAACTTCATTTTTTAATATTTTACTAACTGTAGATTCACACCAATAATCAATGTTTTTGCCTTGATTTTTAAAATTAATCCCTTGCGATTGTTTATATTTAGTAGGTGTTAAAATACCTTTATCATTTAATATTTGAGCAATTTTAGTAACTCCATTTCCTTGTTCATATAGATTAAATATTAACCTAATTACATCAGCAACTTCTGTATCAATAATAAGTTTATTCTTATTCTCTGGATTTCTTTTATATCCATAGCATACAAAAGAGCCAATGTGCAATCCTTGTTTTCTTTTACTGTCAAATGTTTTTCTAATATTTTCCGATAAATCCTCTAAATACCACTCATTAACTAAACCATTAATTTGTCTTGATTTTTTGTTTCCTTTATCTGATGTATCAACATGATCCACAAGGCTAACAAATCTAATATTCCACTCTATAAATTTATTATGAAGATATTTCTCAACCATTTCCATATCACGAGTAAATCTGCTTTGTGTTTTACAAAGTACAATATCAAATTTATGATTTTTAGCATCTTCTAATAATTTATTAAATTGGGGTCTTTCACTGTCAATTCCAGAATAATCTTCATCACAGTAAATATTATAAATATCCCAACCCCTTTCTATTGCATAATTAATTAGCATAGATTTCTGATTTTGGATACTTTCGCTTTCATCGTTTTCATGAAGTTTATCATCATCTTCACGAGAAAGCCTACAATAAATTGCCACTCTCATAAGTTTACCCTCCAATCGGTAAACTACTCATTTTGTACAACCTCATATACAGCAATGAATAGTTTCAATCAACACTCTTCGCAAATTCATTTACAATTAATTTGTTAACAATATTGTTTATAAACTTTGTAATATCATCTATATTGTCATATTTGTTCTTTTCGATAACATTAAAATTTACTTTTTCACACATAATATAATCCTCCCACGATATTAATTTATATGCAAAAAGGCTTGTATTTGTGCAAAAAAATAAAGCCTTTTTGCTTTTTAAATTCTTGTACTAGCATTTACAATATTGCTTACTCTTTTTGGTACATCACAAGATACTACAATATTTCTTTTTAATACTAAATCACTTGAATGTTTATCATATTTAAACATCTGTCTATTCCATTTTGCAAAGGCTAAATCTGAAATATACCATTTATTGTAGGATAACTCTAAAGAATCTTTATCTAATTGTGCTTGTAACTGAGCATAAGAGTCATTATCTTTTTTGGGTCGCTCATAGGTTTAGATAATTGAAAAAAACAATAAGCTTATTTGCCAGCATAGTATGGAAAAATTTATTACGCCAGATCTAAACGAACTATATTATAGAAATGAAAAATACTATGAACAAGCAGAGCAAAATTAAGTTCAAATGTAACTGTAACAGAAGATGGAATTACAGTAAAGAATGTTATTAGTGATGAGTTATCAAACGAGATTATAAAAGATTTAAAAATGAAGAAAAAAGATAAAAATATTAGTAACAAGTAGTAATATTTTTATAATAGTGTTATAATTATTTAGGGGAATTTTAGATGGAAGATAAAAATAAACAAATAAAAGTTAAATTAACTACAATAATAGTTTTGATATTAATAGTAACACTAATAATTGTTGGAATAATTTTTGTAATATTACATAACAACAGGGCAAATTCAGCTTATAATGTGAAATTACCAACTGGTTTTGTTCCAAAGAAAATAGAACAATGCACCAATTATCAATTATTAGGTGGAATAAAGTATAGTGTTGAAAATGCTGAAGAGGCCATTAATTATATAAAAACGTCATATGAAAAATATGATGCCAAAAATTCAGAATTATTAAAACTTGAATTAATTGATGATGAAGATTTTTATTATTCTGTTTTTAAGTCATATAAAAATAATTATAATGATGTTACATATGATCATACATATATCTTCTTTAAAAGAGATATCATTGACATAGATAATAAAAAAATAAATTTAAATAATATAAGTGATAAAAATAAAATAAAAACGATTTTTAATACATATAATTATGTATATAATTATGAAAATGGAAGTTATAAGATTAAAAAATCTAATATAAAAGAAAATAGAGATAAATATATTTATACTATTTACTTCTATGAGATAAGCTATGGAGATTTTGGATTAAGTGATAGAATTACATATTATAAACAAAATATAATAATAAACAAAAAAAATGGAATATATACATTTGAAGATAAAGAAAAAATTGATGAATTTAATGGTAATTATAATCCAGGTCCAGATTTAATGACTTATTAAAATATAATTTAATTTTTTTGATAAGTAGTTACATATATATTTTCTTTTAGGATAATTTACAAACACACACCACACGGCTGGGGCACATATCCTCAAGCAGCAAGTGGTACACCATTTAGCGCAGCAACATTGCAAGTAACAAGTGATCCTGTAGCAGATTTAACAGAAGACCTTGCTGCCGAACAAAAAGCTCGTGCAACATATGAAAAATTAATTGACCTTTGCGCAGATGATCCTGACGTATTAGATCCATTAAGATTCTTAAGAGAACGTGAAGTCGTTCACTTCCAAAGATTCGGTGAAGCATTAAATGGCGTTCAAGAAAAATTAGCACAAAAGAAATTTTATCAAAATTTTAACTAATACTCAGAAAAAAATTAAGGAGCTATGTTTCCATAGCTCCTTAATTCTAGTTATTTGGCAGGTGTACCAAATCCTGCATCTCTTTTGACCACTAGGGTGTGTGGATGGCACAATTGTCCACCTCAAATAAATTGTTTATACTCATCCGAATATATATAAGCAACTTTCTTATATCCAATTTTCATAATATAATTATAAGCATTATCAATTAGCATTATTTTTTCAACATCATTAGCCTTCTTAAAATTTTTTTCATTATCAAGAATAACTTTTCTTATAAGTTTCACTATATTCCAAGAATCCTCGTAATACATTGAATGTTCAACTTTTTCTTTAAATTGTTTTTCATATTTTTCTTCTCTTTCTTTAGTTACAGCATCAAATCCTTTTTCAATTATTTCACACTCAATTTTCTCATATATTTTTAATTTATCAACTAAATCATTATACCTTATTATAATACTATTAACTTTTTTATCATAAGTATTATCTTCTTCATCATAATTCCACTCTGTCAAACTTTTCATCAAATAATAAACGTTCAAAGAATCTATAAAATTCTCTTTAATATAAAACTGTATACTATTAAGCAATTCTATTCCACTTTTATCTTTAGGTATTTTGTAACCTTTCTTCTTTCCAAGTTCTTCAACAACAGTAATAACTTTATCAACTAGATCCTTATATATATCTTCAAAATTTCCTTCACCTATTTCTTTTTCATAATCTTCAATATCAATTTCATCTAGCATAATATCACCCTATCTCTACTTTATATAATAAACCTTACAAGAGTTTAAATCTTTAACCTTCTCCCACTCTGAAAGACCAGTAGCATTTTTTATTTCATCAAGTATTTTCTCGTTATCTTGCCCTTCATTTACAAAAATCAATAAACCTCTAGACAAATCTTTGCCTTCCAAAATTTCATTAATATTTTCATCAGTGCACTCTAAATCTTTCGCAATATAAGATTCATTCAATTTTGCAAACAACAATATATCATCCAAAAAGCGATTTTGATTTGACTTAAACACATATATCGTTGGAATATTCAATTCATTTTCAACCTTAGAAACAATATCACTTTTATTAGAATACATTTCCTCAGGTTCAATCTTCAAAATCATTGGTATAACTAATATTGCTATCAAGCAAAGGCTCATAATCACCATTGTACATTTTTCTCCAATGACATTTTCCCATACACTTTCCAACAGATACATAATCATTATAAATACCAATCCACAAACTGGCTCTATATACCTAAGTGTAAACCATGGAGATGTAGCAGAAATTATTAAAAAATAAAATATCGTAGGTATTGCTATATATTTAAGATATATATTCTTTTCAAATTTCTTCTTTTTAATTAGCATACATATAGTTCCTATTAAAATAAATCCTAATGCACCATACATCAAAAAGCTAAAAGTCTCTCTATTAATTTTCTTCACATATGCTTTCAAACCTTCTGTAAATAAAGATGAATCTTTTGCACTCTTCATTGCATCCTTTCCACGATAACCGAAAAACATATGTTGTATTGAATATGGAAATATTACTAAAGATAAAGCTCCAGCTATGCACATAGTAGCAACATAAGCACCTAACTCTTTAAACCTTTTTTCCTTAATATATTTTATAGCAAACATTATAAACATCATTGCTAAATAAAATAAGTAATAATAATGTGTTAACGAACCAGCTAATGCAGATAAACCAATAAAACACAACAATTTTAAATCAACTTTATCTCTTTCGAGCAATTTCAAATGTAAATATGTAGTAATAACAACATTTAAAGTTGATAACGCATACATTCTTATATACACAGCATTTGTTATTGATGACATTACAATTGCTGAAATAAAAGCTAACACAATTGATTTTTCCTTGCATCTTGTCTGGTTTTTGAAAAGCTTTTGCAAAATCAAATACATAAAAACAGTTATAAATTCATATATAATTATATTTATAATAATTCCAGACCACTTTGAATAGCTATTTTTATGAAATTCCATTGCAATTCTTAAAAGGAAATAATATAAAGGCGGATGAACGTCATTTTCTTGATTAACATACACCGGCTCAAACTTACCTGATTCGTCATCATTCACGCATAAATAATCTTCATAATATTCTTTTGAGTGCCATGTATCAAAAAAGTCCTCATTATCTTGAATTTCAATTTTATCATAATTAGCAAGCCCAAAAGAATAAGCCTCATCCATATGTATATAAGCCTTATTTACTCCAGCTATCACCAAAATAATAGTTTGCAAAACCAAGACAATAGCTATAATAATTTTTTCAGTTTTTTTATTTTCCATTTTCTTCTCCCCTTAAAAAATCAAACTAATTTTAACACAAGCCTAAAAAACTACCAAGTAAGAAAACAATTCAAAAAACATTTAATCATTTTTTCTACAAATGTGCTACAACTAGCCTCTATCAAAGCTTTCAAATGCAAAAGCAAAAGCGAACATTAATAGCATTTGCACTGATTATAACATTTTAAATAACTCTCTATTTTTTCTAACATATGTGTCTCACATTAGTCTACATTAATTAATTCATATTCTCTATTTCCAAAACCTAATTCAGCAGCAGATTCAATTGTATGAATACCATGTCTGCTTTCAACTCTTTCTATAAAATGATCTTTTCCTTCATCATTTGAATTATATACTAAATCAATACAAGCTTGGTCAATAGCAATTGGATCTAAACTAGCTAAAATACCAATATCTTTCATACAAGGATCTTCTGCAACTGCACAACAATCACAATCAACAGACATATTGCACATTACATTTATATATGCAATTTTTCCTTCAAACATATTATGAACTGCTGAAGCAGCATCTGCCATTGACTCTAAGAATCTATCTTGCTCAGGTAAGTTATCCCATAATTTTGTTTGATCTGTTTCAGCACCAGCTGAATGAATATAAGTTTTACCAGCAGATGAGCCACATCCAATTGATAGTTGTTTTAAAGCTCCGCCATATCCACCCATAGGATGTCCTTTAAAATGTGATAATACTAACATTGAATCATATTTTTTTATATCTTTACCTAAATAATCTTTTTTAATTTGTTTACCGTTTGGTATTTCAATCTCCAAATCTGGTCCTTCAGCATCAAGGATATCAACATCAAAATATTTACTCCATCCATGTTCTTTCATTAATTCAACATGTTTTTCAGTTGAATTTCTAGCTCCGCCATATGCAGTATTGCATTCAACAACTGTTCCATTAACATGTTCAATCATTGGTTTTACAAACTCTGGTTTTAAATAATTTTGATTTCCTTGTTCTCCTGAATGTAGCTTAACAGCAACCTTTCCAGGTAACTTTATTCCTAATGCATCATACATCTTCACAATATTTTCTGGAGTAATCTCCTTTGTGAAATAAACTTTAGATTTTTCCATTATAATCAATCCTTTCTAATCTATATTTTAAAACAAGTAAAACAAAAGCGGACATTAATAATATTATAACTTATTATAGCTTTTTAAATCCGCGTATTTGTTCGTGCGCGAAATTTGTAAAGCAAATTTCTGTGCATTGTTATCCTATATAATAGAAAGTTCGAAGAATTTTACTATTATATAAAATATTCACACATATTGTTATATCATTTAGAGTCTACTCTAAGTCAATAGTTTTTTTATTTTTTATTATAAATATAAGGAAAAATGCATATCAAAATTTTTTCACACCTTGCTGTCGCATTCTTCGATTCTTGAAAATAAAAATCTATCATTTTTATTTTCAAATCGGGTAGAATGCTTCAATCGAACTCGCTTCGCTCGTTTGGTCC
>OIYY01000507.1_pt1 | contig 27196 bp, 32 predicted proteins | sample 1588341 | NCBI WGS metagenome assembly OIYY01 (sample SAMN03283287) | human gut metagenome | biome: human-associated habitat; material: feces | host: Homo sapiens | place: Peru | collected 2012 | reverse complement strand
ATTGACCTAAAGCTGTTGCAGCTACTGATTTTTCAGTGATTAAAGGTTTTTTAATCAAATCGTACAATTTTTCTCTATTTGTTCTATCTTTACTCATTATTGCAACCTTTCTGTTACTTCATTAACAGCAGCTTCAGTCATAACAACAAAATCTGCTTCAAGTAAATCTTTTACGTTCAGGTTAGAAGGTAAAATCAATCTTACGCTAGGGATGTTTCTTGCAGAAAGTTCAAGGTGCTGATTTTCAGCAGCTTTTGTGTCCGCAACGATTAAAACTTTTCCGCTAACTTTCAATGATTTCAAAGCTTCTGCCATCAATTTTGTTTTAGGTTCAACAATTGTAGAAAAATCTTTAACTACAACTAATTGTTCGCTTCTAGCAGACAAAGCTGATTTGATAGCCAATTGTCTAGCTTTTTGAGGCATATTAAAAGCGTAGCTTCTTGGTTTTGGTCCAAAGATTACGCCACCACCTGCAAACAATGGAGAACGAAGAGAACCAGCTCTTGCTCTACCTGTACCTTTTTGTTTCCAAGGTTTTTTACCACCACCACGAACTTCTGCTCTAGTTTTAGTAGATTGTGTACCTTGTCTTTGATTAGCTAAATAGTTAACTAATGCAGCGTGAACTACTACATCGTTTACTTCTACTCCAAATACAGATTCTGCAAGTTCAATATCTTTAACTTTTTTACCTTCCATATTTAAAACGTCTACTTTAAGCATTTTATATTTCCTCCTCTCTTAAAGATTATTTAACACTTTTTCTAACTTTTACAATTGAACCTTTAGCTCCAGGAATTGATCCTTTAACTAAGATTACATTTTTATCAGCATCTACTTTAACTATATCTAAGTTAAGGATTGTAGATGTTACACTTCCCATGTGTCCTGGTAATTTTTTACCTTTAAATACTCTTCCTGGAGTACTTGTAGAACCCATAGAACCTGGTCTTCTATGATACATAGAACCATGAGCCATTGGACCTCTGTGTTGTCCATGTCTTTTAATATTTCCTTGGAATCCTTTTCCTTTTGAAGTTCCTTGAACATCAACTCTGTCTTCTGCTGTGAAAGCATCAACTGTTATTTTGCTTCCAATTTCGTATTCATCAACGTTTTCAACTTTGATTTCTCTTAAATATTTTTGAAGCGGAGCTCCAGCTTTTGCAAATATTCCTTTTTGAGGTTTGTTTGCATTTTTTTCTTTAATACTACCAAAACTTACAACTATAGCATTGTATCCTTCTTTATCAGCAGTTTTTTTAGCAACTACTGTACAAGGTTCAGCTTCAATAGCAGTTACAGGAATAGCCACGCCATCTTCAGAAAATATTTGTGTCATTCCAATTTTTTTACCGTAAATTTCTTTTACCATTTTGTTTCCTCCCTTTTATACGATATCAATTTAAACTCTTAATAAAATTAAATAAAATAAATAGTATAGGGTTTGTTATTGCCTGCTCTCAGGTTAACTACTAAATATTTTTAGTTTAAATTATAATTTAACTTCGATGTCAACTCCAGCTGGCATATCAATAGCCATTAAAGCTTCTACTGTAGCTTGATTTGGATTTAAAACATCAATAACTCTTTTGTGAGTTCTCATTTCAAATTGTTCTCTTGAATCTTTATGTTTGTGTGGAGAACGTAATATTGTAATGATTTCTTTTTCAGTTGGTAGAGGAATAGGACCTGAAACTTCAGAACCTGTCTTTCTAGCAACTTCAACAATCTTGCTAGCTGCTTGTTCTAGCATTACATGATCATAAGCTTTTAATCTTATTCTCATTTTTTTTGATTCAACTTTTGCCATATGTAAAACACTCCTTTTCTATCATTCCTGGTCTAGCAAGTTTTACACTACCCCGCGTGTTTCTTTTTTCACATATACAAAAACCAAGATTTTATTTCTAAAAACTTGGCAAATACATGTTAATCTATACTTGCCGCCCGATTTAAAATCAGACATGCTCCATAAGAGTTCCCTACTTCGATGAGTAGCCACATCTTACTTCAACGCAAATCAACATAAATATTATAACTTATGTTGTCTAAAAAAGCAAGCATTTTTACAAAAAAAGTATAAATATTTGTATATTTTTCTACTCAATTTTAATTTATTCACAAAATTACGAAAAAATAAAGCACCGTAAATTAATACGATGCCTTTTTTATTACTTTTTCCGATTGCTATTTTTCTTAAAATTATACGACGATACAAATCCATAAGCCACAATTTCTACAACGATAGAAATCAAAAGGCTCAAGATTGCAGAAACTAGCACGAGTCCTACTACGCTCTTAGCTTTATCTACAAGTTCTCCTCCCTGAAAATTCCTGTCCTTATCATAATAAAGAACTATATAATAATCGTTATTTTCAAATAATGCTTTATATTCTCCTTTTTCTACGTCGAAATCATCAGCTAGATTAAGCGCCTCCTTGGAATCACTTTCTCTATACATTTCATCAAATTTTTCAGCCGTTTCCATTAGTGAATCGTAGCCTTCGGTATGCTTATTGTTTGTCTTCATTACACCAAATAAAGATATAAAAGATACGGCAAAAACTACTACAGCCACTAATACCAAAATTGTTTTCTGTTTTTTACTCATTTTTCTTCCTCCATTTTTAATCAAAAAAAGATTGTTAAATTTATACGAGTATTATATCATACAAGTCACATTTTGTCAATTTATGTAAATCAATTGCAAATGATTGTAAATATTTTAATTCACTATTGTTATCTTTTTTAATTATTACCAGTTATATGATATATAATTGAATATATTTGTTTTTTGTATTATAATTTGTATTAGGAGGTCTATATGAAATTCTTTAAAAAACTAAAAATTCTTATTCTATCTTTGCTAATAATTTTTCTAGTAGCTAGCATTTTTATTATTAGAGATGGATATAATTTGTATAAAGATGCAACTTCAAGAATTTCTATTGAAAGAAAAATCACTTCAATTCAAAATAGAAATGATTTTATGAAACTTGATAGCATCTCAAAAGATTTTACAAATGCTCTTTTAGCCATAGAAGATCATAGATTCTATGAACATGGTGCAATAGATATAGTATCAATTGGAAGAGCAATAGTAACTGACTTAAAAGCACGTAAACTTGCCGAAGGTGGTAGCACTATATCTCAACAATTAGCTAAAAATTTATATTTTACTCAGGAAAAGAAATTTACTAGAAAAATAGCTGAAGTTTTTGTAGCATATGATTTAGAAAAAAATTACAGTAAAGACGAAATACTAGAGGTTTATATCGCCACACTATACTTTGGAGATGGTTACAATGGTCTTTATGAAGCTTCAAAAGGCTACTTTGATAAATCTCCTATAAACTTAACATTTTCAGAAGCTACAATGCTTGCTGGGATCCCAAACGCACCAAGTGTGTACGCACTAAGTAACAATTCAGATCTTTCATATCAAAGACAAAAACAAGTTGTAGAAGCAATGGTAAAATATGAATACATTACTTCTGAAGAAGCAATGTCTAAACTAAATTAAACAAGCACACACAGTGCTTGTTTTTTTATATTATTGACTTTAAAAGTAAATAATGATATTATTACATTACAAAAGTTTTTTACTCAATGTTTTTACTAAAAAGGAGAGATTTATATGAAAGCTAATCTTATTGCATTTACAAAAGTTAACACTCCAAATGAAAATTTCGATTTAAACGCTGCACTTGGCTTTTGTGCAAAAATGGCTGGAATTTGTTATTCTCAAGAAGGGTTCTCAAAACTTGAGAATGAAGATCCAGAAGCAACTGCCAAGAGACTTACCAAAGTTTTGACTTCCGGACATCATAGTGTTTTTGACCATTTCAAGCTTACTTTTGAACTCTGTAACATTCCTAAAATAATCGCAATGTTACTTAATAATGAAAAAGACTATGCAACTTCTGAAAAGTCTGCAAGATATACTCACTTCAAAGAGTTACCGAGTCCACAGGGAGAGCTTTACGAAAAATGGTGTAAAAAACTTACTCCTATAATAAGAGATATGTATCCTAACCTCTTAAAACCTAAAGCAAAAGATCCCGAGTTTCAGATAAAAAAGCTAGCACAGGAAAACGCAAGATACTTCGTATCTATATTTGAACCCCAGACAATCATGGGTTATACAGTATCACTAAGACAGCTAAACTATCTTATATATATGTTCAAAGATTACGTCAAAAATGCAGAAAAGAATAATTTTAATGACAAGTTGATTCCATACATTAATGAGTTTATTAAATTATTCGACGACTACGTAGTTGAAGGTTTAATTCCAAGTGGAAAAAATAGAAGGCTCTCTTTATTCGGTGAAAAGGAATACTTTAACATTCCTGATATGTTTTCATATGTTTATCAAACTTCATATGAAGCAAGCTTTTCTTGTGTAGCACAAGTTCAAAGACACAGAACTGAACCTATATTCATATACGTTTTAGATGAGTTTAAATTCTATGTTCCTGAAATAATAAAAGATGATGAAGCCTCAGTATCAGAATGGCTCCAAGACGCGGATTCTTTGAAAGATACATTTCCTCAAGGAACACTTGTTAAAGTTGTTCAAACTGGAAACATAGATACTCTTATTTTAAAAGGTCTTGAAAGAGCTTGTGGAGCAGCACAGCTTGAAACAATGAAACATACAGTAGATATATTAAATAAAGCTACTGAAGTTTCAGATTTTAGTTCTAAAATAATTGAAAAGACTAACAATTCTACTGCTAGATGCAAATTCACAGGTTATAAATGTAGTACACCTTGTATCTTTGGTGCAAATCAGTTTAACAGAAAAATTTAAAAAATTTCCCCTTAGTCACTAGTACTAGGGGGATTTTTATATTTTTTATAAAAAACTCTTGATTTTTATTTGATATTATGTTAAAATGTTTTGGTAATATCTAATACTTATATAAGGAGGTGCACTATGCCAAACATTAAATCAGCAAAGAAAAGAGTTAAAATAATCGAAACTAAAACTGCTCAAAACAGAGCTACTAAAAAACAATATAAAGAAGCTATAAAAGCTTTCGAAGCAGCAGTGAAAGAAAATAGTGATAAAAAAGAAGAATTATACAAAGAAGCTGTTAGTTCTGTAGATAGAGCTTGGACTAAAGGTGTTCTTGCAAAAAATACAGCTGCTAGAAAAAAAGCAAGCCTAACAAAATTATTAAGTAAATAAGAAAATCCCTTTTGGGATTTCTTTTTTTGTCTATAATACTTAAAGCCAGCAAAATTTACTTGCTGGCATTTTTTATAATCCTGGCATTCCAGTTCTGTAGGTCCCTCTAGTTTGTACTCCACCCACTCCTCTTATTCCTTCTCTTGTGTTTGAAATTATGTTTGCAAGTGGAACATATTCATCTACTGGTGTATATGCTATTGTTTCAGCAACTATTATAGGATCCATCATATCAATAAGTACTCTTTTAGGTGAACTAGCAAAGTTAGCTCCTGCCGATACGATAGCTTCGTAATAACTTTGACATGCACCAGCAAATATTACAAGGTTGTCTAAATTGTGTTCATAACGTCTAGCCTCCAAGACTCCTTGAATGTAATATCTAGAGTTTTTATAATTGTCTATGTTATATATGTCATTACTTCGCCTTGCAAATGCATCATGCCCAGTTAATATTAAAATATTAGGCCTAATCTTTTGAAGCAAAGAATATACTTGTTTGTGTTGTTCTGATTCAGGTATGCTATATGAATATGCAGTTAAGCCCATTTTTCTATAGCTTTCTCTACATTTTTTTGCATATTCCATATCACCATCTATATGTAAAATAACTCCTGGTTTTTTTAAGATACTATCCTTTTGATATGTATTAGGAATGCTATTTTCCATAGGATCCCTCATGTTATAAAATCTATTATTATTATTTCTAAATCTAGAATAACATCTATTCATTCTTACCATTCTAGTTTTTTCTTCATTTTTTATATGACTTTCTACTTCTTCTTTTGTAATATGTTTTAAATCATATTCAGGTGCGTTAGCCACTATTCTTACAGTTATTCCAACAAGATCTGCTACGCCATTTCTAATATTAGTAATTCTAAACAATACATCGTAATTATATGAACGTCTTGCTACAATATCTCCTACTTTAAAAATTTCCATAAACTCACCTCATACTTATAGTTTATTAAAATCACTACTTTTTGTGAAAAATATTACTATTTTTAAATAAGTATTTTCTAGAATTAATGATATTAAAAAAAGAAAAAGGATCCAACATTTAGTTGGATCCTAACAAATCACTTTTTAAGTTTAATCTTTTTTTCTTTAAATTCTGCTCTTATTTCTTCAATAGAAATTATGCCACGTTTCATAAGCAATTCTACCATAGTAACAAGTGCAGTCTTATTTTTTTCAAGGAGGAGTTTAGTATTTTCATAAACCTCCTTCATAATTTCCTTAATGCGTTCATTTACTTTATCAATTGCTTCAGGGCTCATAGTATGATTTTCACCATAATTATAAAGGCTTATATTGGTATAAACACTTTCATCCATGCCCATTTCTACGATCATACGTCTTACGATATCAGTTGCCGCTACCAAGTCTGAACTTGCGCCAAAGTCCCAGTCTTTTTCAACATATTCCTGAGATACTCTTCCAGCAAGTGACATTCCGGCATTTTCAAGAACAGCTTTACGAGTAATTGGTCTAAACGAATTATTATTTTCTGTTATTGTTACCCCAAGATAATCAGCAGTCGGTACTATAGATACGACCTGTACATCTTCTCTCAAATCATACTTAGCCAGCATCCTAACAAGTGCATGTCCTGCTTCATGATATGCTGTGGAAAGTTTATCTTTTTTGCTTATCCCTTTATAATTGCTATAATTCTTGAAAAATACTTTATCAACGTCACGTCTTTCAAGTTTTTTTGCTTTTCTCATTTTAGCAATAGCCATTGAACGGTCAACCAAATCAACGGAAAGGTCAGGGTTCTTACCGTAATAGTTCATTGCTTTGGCGGTAATAATGATGTAATCGAGCAGCTCGTCATCAATTTCAACGCCGTGATGTTTAGATATATTCTGTACTCTGAGTTTTATCATTGATTTTACTTCTTTTAGCTTAGGTTCCCTCACTTCTACTTTTTCAAATCTACGTTTGAATGCTGGATCCCTAGAGAAAAATCTCTCGTATTCCTGAATAGTTGTAGAGCCGATAAATACAACATCGTCCCTTGCAAGAATAGGTTTAAGAGATCCGCTAAGATCTGGTCCAGAACCTTCAGCAGAGCCAGTACCCAGGATCTGGTGTATTTCATCTACGAAAACAATAAGGTTAGGCGTTCTTTCGATGAACTTTATGAAAGTCTGAACCTTATTCTCAAATTCACCTCTGTATTTTGTTCCTGCTACCATGGAGTTAAGGTCAAGTGATACTACTTTGTAGTTTTTGAATTCTTTTGGACACTTTCCGTTTACAATCTGCATAGTGAGTGCCTCGACAATAGCAGTCTTACCAACGCCGGCCTCACCAACAAGAATGCAGTTTCGTTTTGTTTTCTTTGAAAAGATGTTCCACGCCGTAAAGATTTCATCATCTCTTTTAAGAATTTGACACTCTTCACCTTTAGTATACTTATTATTCATGATTGTACACGAATTTTCCAAAATTTTCGGAATGATTACTTCATCGATGCCATTCGATTCATATATATTGCTATTATAAAGCAACATATCCTTAAATTCTTCTATATCGTATTTGAACAGCTTCAACATTTTGCAAGCCGAGCATTCTTCATCGTTAAGAATTGAGAAAAGCAGGTTGTCTGTATCAATATAGTCTACGCCGGCATTTCTACATCTCTTGTTAGCATCTTCAAGTGCTCTGTTAAGTTCTTCTGAATTAGGAATAGTATCATAGCTTGCACTCTCATTGTTTGAAGTAAATACAAAAACAAAATTCACATCTTTGTTTTCCTCTTCCTCGTTATTATCAGTGACATCTTCTTGTACAACGTCGTTACTTTCTGCCGCCTTAACAGGTTCATCCTGTATTGGATACCTATGACCTGTTACTTCTTCATATAGATCCGCATCAACGCTAAGGGAATACATCATTCCAGAAACATCAATAAGCAGTCCTCTTTCTGCATACTGCTGACATATTACACAATCACGTTCTGTAAGTATAGCCAAAGCAACACAGAAATTTTGAACTTCTGGAATCTGATACTCTTCAGCAATAAAATTTGCTTTAACGAAGATCTCACCCAGGTTGCCTGAAATGTTATAGTTATTCATCATTACTAGTTCCTCCTAAAAATTTATTTAAATTTAAAGATCACTAATTTCTATAGTCAAGAAATTATAGCGATTTTTATGACTACATTATACACTAGCTATGCTTTAATGTCAACAAAGATTACATTATTTTGTAACATTTTTGAAACATAATTTCTAAAAAAATAACACTTGTATATTAAACAATACAAGCGTTATTCTTTCTATTTTACTGTATATGGTAAAAGTGCAATATGTCTTGCTCTTTGAATAGCTTCAGTAACTTTTCTTTGGTGCTTAGCACATGTTCCTGTAACTCTTCTTGGTAAGATTTTACCTTTATCACTAACATATTTTCTTAATTTTTCAACATCTTTGTAATCTATTTCATCAATTTTATCTACGCAAAAATTACAAACTTTTTTTCTTGGTCTTCTATAAGGCTTTTGATCTCTTCCACCTTTTTTAGCATTTTTTTCTGCCATTGTAAGACGCCTCCCTTCTAACAAAAATTAAAATTAGAATGGTAATTCATCTGTATCATCTATAGTAATGAAATCTCCATCACTACTTTCAGTAGGAATTTCCATATCCATTGAAGCTCCTGGTTCTCTTCTAGAATCAGCAAAATAAGCATTTTCAATTATATAATCAGTAGAATATCTTCTTGCTCCAGTTTGATCTTCCCAAGTTCTATTTTGAATTCTTCCTTCAACTAAAACTTGTTGGCCTTTTTTATAATATTTAGAACAAAATTCTGCTAATTTACCAAAAGCAGTAACATTAAAGAAATCTGCTTTTCTTTCACCGTTTGCTTCTGCAAATCTTCTATTTACAGCAACTGTAAATGCAGAAACTGGTGTGTTATTTTGTGTATATCTAGTTTCAGGATCTTTTGTTAATCTCCCCATAAATTGAAATTTATTCATATTTTTTCCTCCTTAATAGGATTAAATAAATGTTTATTATTTATCTAATTTTACAACTATATCTTTTAAAACAATTTCATCTAGTCTTAAAATTCTTTCAAATTCAGAAATAAATTCTGGTTTAGCATCAAATGTGAAAAGTATGTAATATCCTTCTTTTTGCTTTTTAATTTCATAAGCTAAAGTTCTTTTACCCCATTCTTCAACATTTGTAAGTTCGCCATTTGCAGAAATCATTTCTTTCATTTTCTCTCCAAAAGCAACTGTTTCTTCTTCAGTAGCATTTGCAGAAAGTATTATAACTGATTCGTATTTATTCATGACTTCACTCACCTCCTCTTGGCCATAAGACTCTATACACATAGAGTAAGGAAAAATTAACTGCAAATATTATAGCACAACTTTACATTTTTTTCAACTTTTTTCCTATAAATTTATTATATTATCTTATTTTTACAAATAATAATATTATCATTTTGCTAAACCCTAATATTGACAATGTAACTCATTGATTATATAATACATATACTACTATAGGATTAATAATTTTGCTGGAGGTAACTTATGAAAGTAGAAAAAATAAGTGAAAACAAAGTAAAAATAACTTTAACTTTAGATGAATTGGAACTAAGAGACATTTCATTAAAAGATATTGAAAATAATAGTTCTTTAGCCAGAGAACTTTTTATAGATTTATTAGAAGAAACTAATTTAGCTGATGAGTTTGCTGAATCAGATACTCAATTATTTATTGAAGCTTCTTCAGACAATGAAAATTTATTCGTAGTAACAATAACAAAAATTGATAATATTCCGGAATTAAAAAAATATTCAACTATGAAAAAATCTACAAGTAAAAACAGTTCAAAAAAAGAAAAAATAACTAGCTCAATCTATTCATTTGACGGCATAGACGAACTTCTTTTACTATGTGATGAACTTTCAAAGAATAAAGTATTTTTAGGAAGAAATAGTTTATATAAATATGACAATACTTATTTTGTAATATTTAATGATACTACTATTCAAAATAAAAATTTTTATAAAACATTTAGTATCATATCTGAATTTTGCTCTGAATATTATTCATACGAAATGTTTAATACTTATGTTAAAGAAAAGTCACAACTTGTAATTGCAAATTTTGCTCTACAAAAGTTAATAAATAAAGTAATAAAAAATACTAATTAGTAGCTTTCAAAGCTACTTTTTTAGGGCTTTGTATGGTTTTTATTAGACCGTATCAACATCTTATCTACTAAATATATAAAATTTTATTTTATTTATAATTAAATTTGAACTTGCATTTAAATAACATATACAATTAGTATATTTTAAAAACTCTATTATAACCTCTGGGTTTATACGTTCTGTAACAATGATTATTTTATTCAAATTGTACTCTTCAATCATTTTAGTCAATTCTGCTGTATCATTTGTAAATACTAAATTAACATCTACCTTTCCTCTATAATTTTTAGGGTAAAATTTAAAACTGATTTGTTCTTTTCCAATTCTCTCTATAAAGTTTTCTATATAATCTATATTAAATTTATTAAAAAAAATCTTAATTTTATTTTTTGTCAAAATCCTATTTCAAATTCGCCCTCCTTTTTTATAAGTTGAATTTCTTTTGCCATTTCATTGCTTACTTCTAAAATAAATCTAGAATTTAGATCTTTAATAATTTCCACATCTATAACTTTTATGTTTGAATAAATACTACTTACTTTATTTCCTTTAATATAATAAATAGTAACATAACCAGAATCTAATATGTAATTTTTTAGTTTGTTATCCACATTATCAACATTAATAGCTATTCTTTGATTTTCAAAACTCATATGATCATCTAAAATATCACTGTTAGTTAGTATCTTTCCTGATTTTAATGAATATGCAGCATATTTTCCTACTGGAGATTCACTTACATAATCGCCATCATAAGAATTAATTCTAATCATTTTTACCATTTCACCACTAATACAAGTACCAACATCAACATTTTGGGATACAATATAAACTTTTTCACCAGTTATAATAAAATATAAACGAATACCAATAAAATAAAGTATTATAAATGTTAACATGAATAAAATAATTTTCCTTACTCGCCTCATTTTTCTCCTTTCTATACATAATGGTTACTAATGAACAATGTTTGAAATAAAAATTATAAAAAATTATAGATTAAAAATATACTTAATATACTTAGATTTCTTTGAAATATAAAATAATGAAATTAAATTATAAGAAAAAATTGCAGTGAATATGGCTAAAATAAATTTAACTATAATATCACCTCCAGCCACTAACAATATAACATCGCATAAACCAAAAGTCAAGAAAATTCGTTCGCCATAAAGTGACAAAAATAGCTTGTTTGCTATATTATTTTGACTTTACCTATTTAATATGTTATAATTTATCTACGTCAAATTTAACTCTATAAATAATTTTTAGGAGGTACTTTATGAAACACATTTCTCTTTTTTCATCAGGTAATGCAATGATTTCTGGTATGGATGCAAACTTGATTAAATCACCCGAAAGCCGTAATATCTTTAAATCATCCTATAATATTTCTAGCTCAAGTTATTCAAGCACAAACTATATATCAATCTCTGCTTCAGACTCTAAGGGTGCAGATAACATCTATAAAGAAAGATTAAGCAACTTGTATTCCATTTTTGGATGCATTACTGAACAGACACAAAGTAAAAATCCCCAGTACATTTTCTCTGAAGTGCCAATATGCACTATAACTTTCTTAACGCAGGGAATTGAAAAAATTATTGCATTTACAAATGACACGCAAACTATTTTTCTTGACCCTCAATTAAATATCATACCGGATATAAAAAAATATGAAATTGCTATTTTGGAAGCCGAAGAATCAAGACTTATAACAAGGCTTTCCGAAAAGCTTACCCAAAGAATCAGGATAAGAAACAGACTTAATGAAATAGGATCTATCGACCTTGAATATCCTGATCCCCTGAATCAAGAAGCTGTTTTAATAGCAAAAGAAAAGGAAAATTTAATAAAAGAACTTGCAACCTATTTAGATGAAAAAAGTAAGCTAAAATCTGATCTTCGCTCTATAATAATTGAAATAAATTGTTTGGAGAAATAATATTACCTGTCAAAAGCTGCCATTTATATGGTAGCTTTTTCTTTTTAAAATAAACTTGTTACTAAATTTCATATTCTTGCTTTATTAAAACAAATCTGATATACTTAAAATGTATGGAGGAATGAAATGGAAAATAAATCTAATACAGTTGCAAAAATATTAATTATTGATGATGATGTAAATATGATGGATATTTTATCCGTTATACTAAAAAAATATGGTCATGAAGTAGTAACTTTTTCAGACCCAGTGGCAGCTATAGGAAAACTAAAAGAAGAAAAATTTGATATACTAATTGTTAACTATTTAATGTCACCTATAAATGGTGAAAAAATAGTTGAACTTGTGAGACAATTTGATAAAGAATTGTACATTATTTTGATGTCTATTCATAAAGATCTAAAACCCTCTATAGAAACTATGAAAAGTCTTGATATACAAGCTTATTTTGAAAAAAGTACTAGATTTGATCAGCTTATACTATTTGTGCAAAGTGGAATTAAATACCTAGAACAAATGAAAAGAATAAAAGATATGAATTTAAAGTTAGAAAGGTATTTAATAGATTTTGCAAACATATTACTTAATACTGTTGGAGCCAAAGATCATTTTACAGAATCACATTCTCAAAATGTATCTAAGCTATGTGTAGCTTTTGGAAAGAAATTACAACTTTCATTTCAAGAAATAGAAAACTTAAGATTAGCAGGACTTTTCCATGATATTGGTAAAATAGGAATTCCTGACAGTATATTATTAAAACAAGGAAAGCTTACTGATGAAGAATACGAAACTATGAAACTTCATCCAATAATGGGAGCAAATATATTTGCCTTATCTGAAGTATTTAAAAAACTTTCTCCTATAATAATAGCTCATCATGAAAGAGTTGATGGTAAAGGTTATCCTAATAAATTATCAGGAGATGACATTCCTTACTTAGCAAAAATTCTAGCTATATGTGATAGTTTTGATGCTATGATTTCAAAAAGGTCTTACAAAGAAGCAAAAAATATATCATTTGCTATTAATCAAATCAAAGAGTGCAGTGGAACACAATTTGATCCTAAATTGGCTGAAAGTTTTGTAAAATTTTATGAAGAAGATCCTTCTTTTATAAGGGAAATATATCCTAATACGGAAATATAGAAAAATAAAAAAGAGCATAACGCTCTTTTTTTATTCTATATAAATTGCTATTGCTTTTAGTAACTTATAACCATTATTAAGATTATCATTAAGTACATACCCCACAACATTTAGTTTACACTCTGTATAACATATAAGTTCCATATCAATATCCACCTCATCTTTATTAAAAAATACATAAGAATCATTTATTCTTAGTATATCATTATTATTTATATTTTTTACTTTTTCCATTGAATTTAACTTCACCATTCCACTCTCTATAACAACTCTTTTATCTGTTTTTACTATATTTCGTAACTCCTCCAATAAATTATGATAAAATTTCGTGCATTTAATATCTGTAACATCTTGTATATTAATATATCTTTTTATTTTCCTATTATCTGTACATTGTGAATAACCATAGCAAATATTTGTCCTTTTTCTATCTATATTTTTTTCATAGTTATTTTCATGTTCAGATTTACTTTTTACATTAAAATCCCTTGTATTCTCACATCCGGGCTCTATATTTATATTATTATTTGTTCTACAACCACATTCTTCAGTTAATTCTAAAACATCAATTGAAAAATTTGCACCCTCAATTACCGAATAAATATTTCTTATAAAACATTTATCTAGATATATATAATACCTCATAATAACACCTATAAAATTATATGCTAATTAACACAAATATACCCTTTTATACTTTCAAACTTTGAATTTCCTATTCCTGGAACATTCATTATTTCTTCTATAGAATTGAATTTATTGGTATTTCTATAATTAATAATTTTATCTGCCGTAGAATCTCCTATACCATTTAAAGTTTTTAGTTGTTCCTTAGTAGCCTTATTTATATTTATTTTTCCTTCATCTGAACTTTTTTCACTACTTTCATTAGTATCTACATATTCCAAGTTAGATTCATCATCTTCATTTCTTTCAACTACAGCTGAAATTACTATTTTTTGAGAATCCTCTAATTTCTCTGCCAAATTTATTTTGTCTATATCTGCAGTTTCTAATAATCCTCCGGCAATATCAATTAAATTATATAATCTAGCTTCTTTTTCTAAATAATATACACCAGGATTTTTCACTTCGCCTGTTATATATACAACTATTTTTCCTTCTTTTTTTTCAATATCTTGTGAATTGATTACAACCGAATTATTTCTATCTATTTGCTGCAATATAATTGATACTATGGAAAGTACAATTATGATAATACATATTAAGTATTTTTTATTTTTTATTATAAAATTTATTATTTTATTCTTTTTATTCATTTAAAACTTCCTTTCTATTTACTTTTTTTAATATTTTATTATATAATTTAATTATAATGGAGGGAACTAAAGTGAAAACAAAGTTTAAAGTTATTACACTATTTTCTTTTTTATTGATACTTTCATGTTTCAGTAAAATATCAGCCCAAAAGCTAAATTATGAAGATCTATATTCCAGTAGTACAGTTGCTATAGATGCTGATAGTTCTGCTATTCTCTTTAATAAAAATGGAGATAAAAAGGTGTACCCTGCAAGCACAACCAAAATAGTAACTGCAATAATAGCAATAGAAAATATGGATTTAGATACTCCTATCACAGCATCCAGTAATGCAATTTACAGTACCCCTTTTGGCAGCTCTATAATATATCTTAAAGTAGGAGAAGTTATGAGCTTAAAGAATCTGTTATATGGTCTTTTAGTAAAATCTGGAAATGATGCTGCTAATGTTATTGGTGAGGCAGTTTCTGGTGATATTGATACTTTCGTGGAACTAATGAATGAAAAAGTTAAGGAAATTGGATGTACAAATACACATTTTACTAATACACATGGATTTCATGATGATGATCACTATACAACAGCATCTGATATGGCCAAAATAATGAAATACTGCTTACAAAATGAAACTTTTAAACAAATTATACAAACTCAAAAATACACAATAGAAAAAACTAACAAAACAGGACAACAGAGAATTCTGATAAATACAAATAAAATGTTTAACAAAAACTATAAAGATATGTATTATGAGTATATAATAGGTGGAAAAACTGGATATACTGACGAAGCTCAAGGTACCTTTGTTGGATACTTAAAAAAAGATGATAAAAATATAATAGTTGCAACATTTGATGCACCACAGTACGTAGGTTCAAATGAAGCTAGATTTTTAGATACGATAAAAGTTTCTGATTACATTTTTGATGATTTTAACAAAAATACTATTATTGCCAAAGATAAATTTTCATTTGATGTAATTGATAAGAAAAATAAGAAAAAATACACTATTGGACTAAAAAATGATATTGACACGCTTAGCGATAATACTGTATTTAGAATAAATTATGATATAGATAATATGCTAGGAAAAGAATTTTCATTAAATGATGTAGCAGGTACACTTAATATTAAGGTAAAAAATTCCGATAATGATTTTTATTTGGAAAATTCTTATGATTTAATAGTATTAGGTGAAGAAGATTATAAATACTTTAACTTATATGAACATTTAGGGAAAATAATATTTTTACTTATAATTATACTTTTAATATTAATTGCAATAAATAAAAACTATAGAAAAAAATCTAGAAAAAATAGTAAGAAACATAAATTATATAGATAATAAAATGGAAGGGAATATTCCCTTTCATTTTATTATTTATACCCATCACTCACCTGATGAAAATTCTTCTGTTATAATTCTATGTGCTTCTTTTTGGTTTAGTATCCAAAATGATACCCAATATGGATTTTTAGCATCGTAAAAATCTCCAGGTGCTGTACAAGAAACTATATTATCCATATCTATTTTGGTAATATCAGTCGAATATCTTAATGCCTCTCTAAGAGTTATATTAGTATCTGTTTGATTCAAAGCTATTTCTATTAAGCTTTTTATTTTTAGTATATTCTTTGGTTTTAATACAGTTGATATGAATGATTTTATGAATTCTTGTTGTGCTTCTACTCTGTCAACGTCTCCTCTTGCGTACCCACTCCCATCATTGTTTTTTCTAAATCTTACAAATTGTTCAGCCTGCTTACCGTTTAAAACTTGCTTTCCTGGCTGTAAATCAATATGTAAGTTTTGAGTAGGATCATCATATTTCATTCTTATAGGTACTTCAACTTCAACTCCACCAATTTCATCTACCATGCTTATAAGCATTTCACTATCAAAGAAAAGGTAATAATCAATATTCACATCTAATAGTTTTTCAACTTGTGATACGAATTCTTCTGTATGTGTTCCTCTATAAACAGAATTTAATTTATTTGAAGCATTAGCAGTTGGTTTACTTCCTGCTATTGATGTATCTCTAGGAATAGACATCATACCAATTTTTCCTGTTTTAGGTTCATACCTAACATAAATTATTGTATCAGTCATATTTTCATTAAGACCACATACTAAAGCATTTATTACTGTTTTCTTTTTAGGTTGAGATGTTACCGTACTAATCATATTATCTATTTCATCTACAATTGATATATTAAACAAAGTTAAGACTGTATATATAATAATTCCTATAACTATTAAGGTTGTAAAAAACGTAATAAGTTTTTGAATTATATTTTTCTTAGCCTTTTCCTTTGTTTTTCTCCTTTTATTCATATAACTCCTCTTTATTTTAAACTTCCAGATAATAATTTAACCAATAAATTATTATTATATAGAACCTTAGTAACACTACTAGAATCTATAAGGTTAGAAAGTGGTTCTACAAATGATGCAGCTGATAAGAAATATATTATTGCAAGTACAACATATACTTTAACCAACGCTTTAATAAGACCTGCTGCAACACCGCCAATATTATTTATGCTATTTAATATTGGTAAGTTAAATACAACATTCAAAATCATTTGTAATATATAAGCTATAAGTGTTACTACAAAGAAAACTAAAACAAAACTAATTCCTTTTAAAATAAACATTGTTACTTTATTAGCTTCTGCATCTACTTGTTCACTATTTGTAATAGACTCTACAATTGAGCTATAGAAACTATTAGTATTTTCATTTTTTACTTTTTCTTCGATTGCCTCGTTGATGCTATCTTTTACTGTTGTTTCAATTGTTTCACCAACTCCTGAATTGTATAAAGAATTAGCAACTGGTGTTTGCAATAAAAATGCTAATATTATTGCTGCTACCATTCCAATTAAACTAAAAAGTATACCAACTAATCCTTTCTTATATCCCATAAAAGCACCAAGTGCTATAAAAGCTAATATAATTATATCAATAATCATAAAAAACTCTCCTCTCTATAAATTTACTATATATACTTTGTTAGTATATACTAAAGCTATTGTCTTAGTACCAAAAGGTATTATTTCTTTTGGATTAGAATCAATTAAAATATTCTTAACTTCTACTCCCCATTTGTTTATTACTTGTATATCGTTCTGATAAGCAATATAATTCAATAGCTTACTTGTTTTCACAGTTTTAGGTGCTACTTTTAGTTTCATGCTACCTATATCCTCATTATCAAATAATTTAGTATCAAAGTTATAACTTTCCGAATCATTTAACTCTTTTTCTACTGAAAAATAATAATTATTAGACAATCCTATAAATAACATTTGATTTGAATCAAATGTTTTAACCTTATTTACATTTCCCGTATTCATATTACATCTTATAATTTCGTTATCTAGCAAAATTATAATATCATCTTTTACAATAGTCAAGTCATATGCAAAGCAATTGTCAAGACTCGCTATTTTTTGCGTAGAATTGCTATCTGAATTTGAATCTATTATATAAATATCCACACCAACCTTAAAAGAATTAGATGCAGTTTCTACTATTAATACTTTAGATGCATTATCCATCAATTCTAAATTTATTATTGATTTAGCAGACGGATATGTGTTATATAATAAATTTCCTTTTTTATCATAAACACCTATAACTTTTTTGTATTCGTTAGTAGAATAATCTACTGCAAAGTTACCATTTTTATCAAAGTATAGGTTTGAAATTTTTCCATCCACCCTCATGTTTAGAATTTCTTTTTTGTTTTCAAATAAATATATATTTCCTGTAGAATTATTAGTAATAGCTAAAAATTTATCCTTAATATATATGTTTGGAGTAAATTGTTCTGCTAAGCTATATTCCCAAGTTTTTTTAGAACTACTATCATATGTACAAACTTTATGATTAGAGTATACTAAAAATTCTGACATATACTCATCATATACATCTTCTGATGAAGTTATAATATCAACACTTTTTTCATTACTCAAATCTATTGTTCTATTTAAGCTAATTCCAAATATTGGCCCTATTTCAAAAAATAAATATATAATAATTCCTATTATCAAAATTATAATTACAATTAAAGGCTTATTAATCTCATAGCTTGCTACTTCTTCTGTATTATCTTTTTTACTATTTGCATTAGACTTTATTCTGTTCTCTCGTTCTATTTTTTCTTTTTCTTTTTGATTGTTTAATATTTCAATCCCATCTTCTATAGTAATATTATCTTCTTTAACTATTTCTTCTTTTTTAGGAGCCTTATTTTTTTGAATCTTTTGATTTTTTTTCAAATTTTTTGTCTGCTCAGTTGCTTTACTTTCTAGTTTTACAGTTTTAGAATTTGCTTTTTGAACTTTCGGTTTAGCTTTGCTGGCATTAACTGTTTTCTTTTCATCATGCACCAAACTAGGTTCTAACTCTACTTCAGTTTTTACTTTTCTTCTCTTTGGTTTAGTGTTAACATCATTAGTTTTTACAGCTTTAGGATTTTTTATTTCTTCTCTATTAATTTTTCTTCTTCCCATAATATTTCTCCCATTTCTTTGGAATATAATACTCTTTATCTTTAATGTTATCTGGCATATACTGTTGTTCCACATATCCTCCATCAAAATCATGAGGATATTTATAATCCACTCCTATACCAAAATTTTGCATTTGAGGAGTAACAGCATTCCTTAAATGAAGTGGAACTGTTCCCACATCTATATTTTTTACATCTTCAATAGCTTGATTAATCCCCATATAAGCACTATTTGACTTATCACTCATAGCAACAACAACTGCCGCATGTGCTAATATTATTCTGGCTTCAGGCATTCCAATTTGATTTACAGCATTCATAGCAGCAACTGCAACTAATAAAGCTTCATTGTTAGCAGTTCCAACATCTTCTGAGGCTTGTATTACTATCCTTCTTGCTATAAACATGGGATCTTCTCCACCCTCTATCATACGAGCTAAATAATGGAGAGCTGCATCTGGATTGCTTCCACGCATAGATTTAATAAATGCAGATATTACATCATAATGTGAATCATTAGATTTATCATAAAAAACTTTCTTTTCTTGAATACAATTTTTTATAACTTCATCATTGATTACAATTACACCATCTTCGTTAATATCAGTTGTAAGCACAGCTAACTCTAGTGCATTAAGAGCTGTTCTTACATCCCCATTTGAAACTGATGCAAGTATTTCTTTGGCAGAGTCTGAAATATCCAAATTGTAATTTCCCAGACCACATTCTTTATTCTTAATAGTATTTTCTAAAATTTTTAAAACAGCATCTTTATCTAAAGGAAGTAGTTTAAAAACTGTAGAACGTGATATCAAGGCCTTGTTTACTTCAAAATATGGATTTTCAGTTGTTGCTCCAATTAAAATTACTGTACCTTTTTCAACATATGGTAAAAGTGCATCTTGTTGTAATTTATTAAATCTATGTATTTCATCTATAAAAAGTATTATTTTTCCTGTAGGATTTGTGAAAATATTTTGGGCTTCTTCAGCAATTTTTTTTATATCAGAAACACCAGCTTGTGTAGCGTTTAATTCAACAAATTTGTTATGTGTTGTGTTAGCAATAACTCTTGCAAGTGAAGTTTTGCCACATCCTGGTGGTCCCCAAAATATCACAGATGTTAGTTTATCGGCTTTTATAAGTCTATATAATAATTTATCTTTTCCAACTATATGTTCTTGACCAAAAACATCTTCCAAAGTTTTAGGTCTCATTCTATATGCTAATGGTTCCATAATTACCTCTTCTATCTATTTATACTATTTTATTATATAATAAAACCCAAGCATTAGCAATAGCTAATACTTAGGTTTTAAGTTGCTTTTTATTATTTATTAATTGTTGGCATCTACTGCCTCAATCTGCATTGTAAACTATTTTCTTTCTGATATTTTATTTGTTACTTTGACTTTAAGTTCAGAGCTTTTAAATCCGTACTTGTTTTCTAATTAAACTTTTCTATTATTGCCTCTTTAGTAATTCCAAACTTTTCATATAAAAGTTTTGCATTACCTGATTTTCCAAATGTATCGTTAACTCCTATTTTTATTAACTTTTTAGGATAACTTTCCGTTAAAACATTTGATATTATACTACCTATTCCTCCTATTACGCTATGATCTTCAATTGATATTAAAGTTTCGGTTTCCTTAGCACATTTTATTATTGTTTCTTTATCTATTGGTTTTATACTATAAATATCTACCACTCTTACGTCTTTACCTAATTTTTGTAATTCTTGTTTTGCTTCTAAAGCAATGGAAACTGTCATACCAGTAGCAAATATGGTACCATCTTTACCAGTTCCAAACGTATTACTTCCTCCAATTTTAAATTCATCATTCATGCTATAAATATCCATAGCATCACTTCTTCCAAGTCTTACATATTTAGGACCAATATTATTTATACACTCATCTAATATTTTCTTTGTAGATATATCATCTGCTGGACTTAATACCGTCATATTAGGAATAACATTCATTAATGCTATATCTTCTAAGCATTGGTGTGTTGCTCCATCTTCACCTACAGCAAGACCTGCGTGAGTTGCACAAAAGTTTACATCTACATTTGAATATGCAGCGGTATTTCTAATTTGTTCATACGCTCTTCCAGCCAAAAACATAGCAAAAGAAGACGCAAACACTTTATTACCGTCAATAGCCATACCACATGCCTCTCCAACCATATCTTGCTCAGCTATACCTATATCAAAATGTCTATTAGGATATTTTTCTTTAAACATTAAAGTGCATGTAGCTTTCGCTAAATCTGCATCTAATACTACAACATCATTTCTTTTTGCTCCTATATCAGCCAAATATTCACCATAAGCCTTTCTTGTTGATTTCATATATTCTCCCCCTCATTACCTTAAATCATTTAGAGCTAGTTCTAATTCTTCATCAGTAAGTGCTTTTCCATGCCATTCAACTTTATTTTCCATAAACTTAACACCTTTACCTTTAATAGTTTTTGCTATTATACATGTTGGAAGTTCACTTTTTTCAGAAGAATCAATTGCATTTATTAGCTCTTTTATATCATGTCCATCTACTGAAACAACATTAAATCCGAATGATTTAACTTTTTCTTCTAAGCTATTAATATTTTTTACCTCTACAGTAGTTCCATCTATTTGTAATCCATTTTTATCAATTATAAGGATCAAATTATTTAGTTTATATTTATTAGATGTCATCATAGCTTCCCATATTTGGCCTTCTTCTATTTCACCATCACCGCATAGGCAAAAAACTTTTCCTTCTTTATTGTTTATTTTCTTAGATAATGCCATTCCATTTGCAATAGAAAGCCCTTGACCTAAAGATCCAGAAGAAACATCTACTCCGTTTATCTTATTACATGGATGACCCTCTAAATGAGAATCTATTTTTCTCAAAGTAAAAAGTTCACTATGATCTATAAAACCTTTTTGTGATAGCATTGCATAATATGCTGGTGCTGCGTGTCCTTTAGATAAAACAAATTTATCTATTCTTCTCGAATCTTCTCCTAAATTTAAATTCATTTTACTATATACAGCCACTAAAATATCAACGCATGACAAACTTCCACCAGGATGCCCAGATTTAGCATCATGGATCATTTTTACTACATCACGCCTTATATTTTTAGCTTGTTCTTCTAAAATATGAATATTTTCTTCCATATATCAAATTCCCCTCTCTTAATAATTAATATTACATAGCTTTAAATCCTTTTCCAAAAACTTCATTAGTATTGGAAATATACATTAAAGCTTCACGATCTATATTTTTTAGCTCTCTTTTTAGTTTAGTAAGTTGTGGTCTTGTTAATATACACGTAATAGTTGTATTATCTTTATTAGTGTGTGCACCTTTGGATTTAGTAAGTGTAGCTCCCCTTTCCAAATCTTCAATAATAAATTTTACAATTCCATCTGGATTATCACTTATTATATTAACTACCTTAGTATAATATATTCCTTCAAAAACAACGTCTATCATTTTTGAAGATATAAACATTGCAACAATTGAATAGAGTCCTAAGTTTATGTTTTTAAAAACTATTACAACTGCTCCTATAATTACCATTTCAATTACTAGAAGTACTTGACTTAAGCTTTGTACCGGAAATGATTTGTATATTATTTGTGCTAATAAATCTGAACCTCCAGTACTAGCACCAGCTTTAAATACTATGGAAAGTCCTATCCCCATAATAATTCCACCGAATATAGAAGATGTAAATAAATCAGTTATTTTTAAATTTTGATATTTAAATACATCTAAAAATACAGATAATAATAATGTTGCAAATATAGTCTTCAAACTAGAACGTATACCTAATTTCTTCAATGATAGTAAAAATAATGGTATATTAAGAACTATTGTAGTTATTCCTAAAGGAATATTAAATAAATAATATAAGATTGTTCCTATACCACTAACACCACCAGTAGTAAGTTTTAACGGCAATAGGAAAAAATTTATTCCAAAGCTTACCAAGTATGTACCCACAATAATTAGCAAAATATCTTGTAAAAGTTCCATTACATTTACATTTTTTATATTATTTTTCATAAATAACCTCGCTAATAATATTATTAGCAAAATTATAAAGTATATAATCTAAATTTCTTTCCTTAATATATCTAAATAACTAGTATCTGAAACATATTTTTTAAAATTTGTTGATAGCAATTCTCTAACTTTTTCATCAAAAATTTCTGAATCATTAAGATATAAAATATATCCCTCTTTTTGCAGTTCTCTACATATTTCTAGTTGATGATCATCTACATGTTCATCGTATTTAGCAAGTCGAGGAACAGCTAGAACTTTTTTTCCACTTTTAAGAGCTGAAAATATAGTACCAACTCCCCCATGACAAATAACAATATCCGCATCCTTTAATGCAATATTAAAACCTTCTTGATTCATAAATTCTATTATGTTCATTCTATCACTTTTATATTTTGTATGTCCCGCTTGAACTAATATTTCTGCACATTTTAATTCATCAGAATTTTCAATTAGTCTTAATATTCTTGTAAATTGCTGCTTTTGCGTTCCTAAGCTTACTAGAACTTTCATTACATCAGCCTCCCTATATATTCTGCTTTTTCGTATTTATCTGCTAAACTTTTCCATTGAACGTAAAATTTATCAGCTATTTTATAAACATTTTTACCAGTTATAGATAGCGAATCTATTTTTGCAAGAGTTTCTATATATATAATTTTTGCTTTAAATAATTTTCCTATAAAGCACATTATCCCACCTGTATGTGCGCCTGTAGATACAATTGTGTCAGGCTTAAATTTAATTAAAATCTTTAGACATTTAAATATATTATAAATTACAACAAATATATATTTAAACGGATAAAATCTAGATCCGTACATTAAATAATCCATGTTGTACTTTTTACTCATATCTTTAGTAGTATCTGTAGCTTCTGTAACTAATAAATAGTTATATTCTTTAAATAGTGGCTCAAGTCTTAATAGTTCAGTTAAGTGTCCACCAGTACTAGATACAAACAAAACTTTTTTCATATTATTCTCCCAATTTTATTTATTACTCATGATATTTATTTTTACTTTATACTTATCATTTAAATAAATTTTATTTATTCTTTTAGGACCAATTGCCATAGATAAATATTTATTATCTACTAATAGATCAATTACTCCTACATCTTTCTTTTGCTCTACTAGATCATGAATTATTTTATCAAAGGTATCCCTTATAATCCTTGAAATAGCATATTCTGCAAAATTATCAGATACTGGTCCTAGTATTTTTTTATTACTTGCAGTTATCTCATCTGTTGATTGAAGTCCAATTCTAATAATTCTAACATTTGACTTTTGGCATTCTTTCATAACTGCACATGTTCTCTCTACTGCATCTTCAATAGTAAGCGGCTTATATCTACTATCCTCATACATATCATAAAGTTCACTTGGACTTATAACATATACTGGATATATTCTTAAATCTTTCGGCTTAAATTCAAGAAGTTTATTTATAGTAAATACTTCTTTTTCCTTTGTACTGCCAGGAAGCCCTATCATAATTTGATGTCCTAAAGAAAATCCAAACAAATTAATTAATTTAGATGCCCTAGCAACGTCTAGAGAAGTATGACCTCTTTTAGATTTATTTAATACTTCTTCATCCATTGATTGTACACCAAGTTCAATAGATTTTACTCCATATTTTTTTAACATTTTTAGTATCTTTACATTTATATAATCCGGTCTTGTAGAAAGTCTAATAGATTCTACTCTATTACTAACTATAAAGCTATAAGCAATTTTCAAATATTCTTCTTGCTCTTTTATATCAAGGCCTGTAAAACTTCCACCAAAAAAGGCAATTTGTATTTTTTTATTTTTGCAATTTTTTTCTAAATCGCATAGTCTTTCTTCAATTATTTTTTTTACATCATTATAAGTTGGGGATTTTAAAGTCCCACTTATTTTTCTTTGATTACAAAAAACACATTCATTTTTACAGCCTTTATGAGGTATAAATACTGGAATAGTATACTGATTTTCCTTGTTTATAATATTCTTCAAATCTTGATTTAAATTAACTTTAATATTTTCCGTTTTCAATTGCATATTTCGCTGCCTGCTGTTCTGCTTGTTTTTTTGATTTTCCAATTCCTTCACCTATTCTTTTGTCATTAAATGTTACTTCAACTTTAAATCTTTTGTCGTGCTCTGGTCCAAATTCTTCCAATACATTGTACTTAATTGTTACACTGCCATTCTTTTGCAATATTTCTTGAAGTTTTGTTTTATAATCTACATTTAAAGATTTTCCAGATAAAACTATATTAATTTCTTGTTCAAGCATTCTAAGAGTAAATTCTTTAGCTTTTTCATATCCACCATCTATATAAATTGCTCCCAAAATAGCCTCAAAAGCATCAGCAATAATTGCATCTTCAACAACATTACTAGCATTTTTTTCACATTTTCCAAGTAATATATACTTCTCACCATTTATTCTTTTTAAAGAGCTAGCTAATGATGCCTCACATACTATATCTGCTCTTTTTTTAGTCATTTCTCCTTCTGATATTTTGGGAACATAATTGTATAATTTATCAGATATTATATGTTCTAAAATTGCATCGCCTAAAAATTCAATTCTCTCGTTATATTCAACTTTATTTTCCCTTTCATAAGCATAAGATTTATGTGTTAAAGCCATTACAATTAGGCTTTTATCTTTGAATTCATAATTTAAATTTTTCTCTAATTCTTTAATCTTATTTATTTGTATCAAATTCTACACTTCCTTTTTACATATATTATATAAAAATACGTTTCAAAATTCAAGCAAACTACTAAAAAACTGTGCAATTCTACAATCGCACAGTTTTAATATTGATTTTATTTTATTTGCAAAATTTCTTTTGCTCTTTTTATATCTTCATCGTTTGCTACTCTTACATTTTCTAACGGATACTTTTCCCCAAGTTCTTCCCATTTAAATTTTCCCATATCGTGATATGGTAATAATTCTACATTTTTGACATTGTGTAAAGTTTTTAAAAACTCCCTAAGCTTTATTAAATCCTCTTCGTCATCTGTAATTGTAGGGACTATAACTTGCCTTATCCAAACATCCTTATTAATACTATCTAAATATCTAGCAAACTCTAAATTATATTTATTAGTTCTAGATGTAAGTTCTATACATTTTTTATCATCAATATGCTTTATATCTAATAACACCAAATCTGCATATTTTAATAATTCCTTGATATCATCCGTTATTTCTAAAGCTCCTGAAGTATCTATAGCAGTATGTATACCATTATCTTTTAATTTTTTAAATAATTCTATTAAAAATTTAGCCTGAAGTAAAGGTTCTCCTCCAGATACGGTAACACCCCCATTTGAAGATTCAAAATATGTTTTATATCTCATTATTTTATCTAGTAATTCCTGCGAAGTATATTTAGTACCAATACATGGTGCCCATGTATCTCTATTATGACAATATTTGCATTTTAATATACATCCCTGTAAAAATATTACAAATCTTATACCAGGGCCATCAACCGTACCAAAAGATTCTATAGAATGAACATATCCTTGTAATTTTTCTTCCATAATATTACCCTATATTTTTCCATGTATAGTTCTGTTTATAACATCTAATTGTTGCTCTCTTGTAAGTTTTACAAAGTTTACAGCATAACCAGAAACTCTAATTGTAAGTTGTGGATAATCTTCAGGATGTTCCATTGCATCGATCAGTTTTTCTTTACCGAATACGTTTACATTTAAGTGGTGAGCTCCCTGATCAAAGTATCCGTCCATAACATTTACAAGGTTATTGATTCTTTCCCCTTCTTCATGTCCTAAAGCGTCTGGGTTGATTGT
>OIYY01000504.1_pt1 | contig 27261 bp, 19 predicted proteins | sample 1588341 | NCBI WGS metagenome assembly OIYY01 (sample SAMN03283287) | human gut metagenome | biome: human-associated habitat; material: feces | host: Homo sapiens | place: Peru | collected 2012 | reverse complement strand
TTATCCTACATGGGGAGGCCTTTTGTCTATTGTCTACTTTTTACGGACCAGTTCAAACATCTCTGGCCGGGGGTTCTTTTTGCGCTTTCTTACCAGCGCGTCATATTCTTTTCGAACTTGGCGGTATACGCTTCTTTCAGTTCCCGCCCACTGATTCCATAACACAGCAGGACATCATTGTAATACATGAGCACATCCGCCATTTCTTCCACAAGATGCTGCCGTATCGCTGCATCCTCAACAACAGTTTTGTCCCCGTTCTTTTTAATGATGTCGATGACCTCTCCGACTTCACCGAGCATCCATAATAGTTTATGTTTGCCCGCTTCCGGGCCGATCGGCTCCCACTTGTCTTCGTATTTTTCCTGTAGTGCCTGCTGCATCGCAAACATCTCTTCTACCGTAAAATCGCCCATTCGCTCCTCCATAAATTCAATCACGCTTCTCGTTTCACGACGTTCCAATTCGCGTTTTGAATAATGTTCTTTTACACAAAGAGAAAGATAAAAATGTCGTTCTTCTGCTGATTTGGAACCAGACATGATCAGCAAATGATTCGTCCAGCTGATTTGTGTCACCAGTGGTGACACAAAGACTATCGTTATCACCCATTCAAAAACGCATCTGCCTGCCGCAATATCTCACGGGTCGAATCAAAGGTCAGCGCTTCCACGGCGTTTTCAAACGGCAGCCATTGAATCTCCCGGACCTCTTCCTCCTGCGCTCTCACACTCGTACGCTCCGCACAGGCCAGAAAGAGCACCACGGTTTTCACGCAGTCGGTGCTGGGAGAATACGCGATGGTTTTCCGAAACCCTTCCACAAACTCCACTTCGAGACCGGTCTCTTCCCGTATCTCCCGTATCGCCGTTTCATGTTCCGATTCATCTTGTTCAACATGGCCTTTGCAAAGGGACACATGACCTTTCTGCATCTGCTCTACAAGGTAGAACCTCGTTCCATTCTGTACGGTATAGATCACTGCACCGCAGCTTTTTTCGTATTTCATTGCGAATTGCTTTCTCTCAGCCGCCGTATTGTCCTGCCTTACTCCTCATCCAGCGCCCAATGATAGGCGCAGCGCACGGCCTTGTTCCAGCCTTTGATGCGCCTGGTGCGCTCCTCGGCCGAGATATCCGGCAGGAAGGTGCGGTCCACCGACCAGTTCCGGACCACCTCATCGGTGGACTGCCAGTAGCCCACGGCAAGGCCTGCAAGGTAGGCCGCACCGAGGGCAGTCGTTTCCACGCAGCAGGGGCGCTCCACCGGCAGGCTGCTGATGTCGGCCATGGTCTGCATCAGGTAGTTGTTGGCGCAGGCACCGCCGTCCACCTTCAGGGCCTTCATGGCGATGCCGGAGTCGGCCTCCATGGCGTGGAGGACATCGTTCACCTGATAGCACAGGCTGTCCAGCGTGGCACGGATGATGTGATTTTTGTTGCAGCCGCGGGTCAGGCCAACGATGGTTCCGCGGGCGTACTGATCCCAGTGGGGCGCACCGAGGCCGGTGAAGGCGGGCACCACATAACAGCCGTTGGTGTCCTTCACCTTCCGGGCCATATACTCGGAGTCGCGGGCTTCTTCCAGCAGCCGCAGCTCGTCCCGCAGCCACTGGATGGCCGCACCGGCCACGAAGATGGAACCTTCCAGCGCATAATTCACGCTTTTTCCGCTGCTGCACGCAATGGTCGTGACAAGTCCGTTTTTCGAGACGACTGGCGTTTTGCCGGTGTTCATCAGCAGAAAGCCGCCGGTGCCGAAGGTGTTCTTCGCCTCACCCGCCGAAAAGCAGGTCTGCCCGAAGAGCGCGGCCTGCTGGTCGCCCGCTGCGCCTGCAATTTTGATGCCCGAACCAAAGTGCATCGGGTCGGCCTCCGCGTAGAAGCAGCTGGACGGCATGGGCGTGGGCAGCATACAGCGCGGGATGTTCAGTTCCCGCAGGATGTCCTCATCCCACTCCAGCGTGTGGATGTTGAACAGCATCGTGCGGCTGGCGTTGGTGTAGTCGGTCACATGGACCCGGCCGCAGGTCAGCTTCCAGATGAGCCAAGTCTCCACCGTGCCGAACAGCAGCCGCCCGGCCTCGGCCTTTTCCCGTGCGCCGGGCACGTTGTCCAGGATCCATTTCAGTTTGGTGGCGGAGAAGTATGCGTCAATGACCAGACCTGTCTTTGCCCGGAAGGTCTCGGTCAGGCCCCGCGCCTTGAGTTCGTCGCAGTAGGCGCTGGTGCGGCGGCACTGCCAGACGATGGCATGATAGACCGGCTCCCCGGTCTCACGGTCCCAGACGATGGTGGTCTCGCGCTGGTTCGTGATGCCGATAGCCGCGATGTCCGACGCACTGGCCCCGATCTGGTTCATGGCCGAGAGCGCCACGCCCAGCTGCGTGGTCCAGATCTCGTTTGCGTCATGCTCCACCCAGCCCGGCTTCGGGAAATACTGGGTGAACTCTTTCTGAGCCACGCTGCACATCTCGCCCGCCTTGTTGAACAGGATGCAGCGGTTCGAGGTCGTCCCAGCATCCAGCGCCATGATATAGTTCATATCCACGTTCCTTTCTTACACCACATCCCTTGGGCTTCCTGGTCGTGTCTGTGTGGTTGTATTATAACGCACCGGCCGCGCGATTGCAACGCATCCGGCCCCACGCTGCGAAATCTTCAAATTTCGTATTGACAACTTGTCGTTGTTGATTTATACTGTTTTTACACATTAACGCAGCCATTTCACAACCAAAAGGAGGCGAAGTGAATGGATCGTTCCCCCTAGCGCCGTTTTCCCTGCACAGGGCAGCGTTTTGCTTTTTCCTGTTCCTGCTTGCACTTGATCTTTTTTACAGATGGGAGGTTTTCTATGATCGAACAACAAATCACGCTCTGCTCCAACGGCCGCGCCGTCCTTTCGGGCTATTCCGGCGGGCTTCTGCTTGGCTACGCGCACAACACCGGCGTCTATCGGCTGCGGGTCGTCTGCTCCGGCGAGTGGGACGGCACCACCGTTGTGGCGTTCTGGCATCTGCCCAGTCCGGCCGAGCCGCTGACCACCCTTGTGGCCGACGGAGCCGTCGAAGTACCCGCCCTCGTCACCGCACAGGGCGGCAGCGGGATCGTCACCTTTGAAGGCTCCGACGGCACCCGCACCGTGACCAGCGCCAGCGTTCCCTACAGGGTGCTGAGCAACTCCGGCACCACGGACCCAACCCTGCCCGAACCGGGCACCCCGGCCTGGCAGCAGTTTTTGCAGCAGGTCAAGCGAGAGCTTCGCAACGCCGCATCCGGCCTGTCCGACGAGGAGCGCGGGCTCATCCTTGCACTGTTCCGCCACGCCGTCTACGACAACGGCGAGATGCTGCCCCACTACAACGCATTGGCTGCGCTCTGGAGCGGCAGCAGCCTGCCCGATGTCCCGCCCACGCCCAGCCAGCCCGAAAAACCCAGCGCCCCCGTGACAGTGCCCGGAGAGACCGCCGTTTACGAGCTGACCACCCCCACCGTCTTCAAGACCGCCGAAAAGAAGTACATCGACACCGGGGTCAAGCTGTTCAAGGATATTTCCGCCAAGCCGACCTGGACCATCCTGCTCGACTCGACCGATTTCGCCAGCCTGAAGGGCCTGGCCAGCAGTGCGGCGCTGTTCCACTGCGGCACGAGCGACGACAGCAATCTGCGCGTCATTGCCTGGTCGAACGGCGGCGTATATTTCAACCTGTACGGCGTCGATACCCAGCTCGGCTGGTGGGTCGGAAGCTCCTCGGCTTATCTGCGGATGTGTTTGCAGATCCGGGGCAATCAGTACAAGATGAGCTACGATACCACCGAAGGCAGCTGGACGAACATCCCGAACTACAGCGCGAACATCGACGCGACGCTGCTGCTGGGTGCCTACCGGGAAGACAATGGGACCATTGGACGCTTCTGGGAGGGCAACCTGAACAAGTTTGCGGTGTACAACAAGCTGCTGACCGACGAGCAGATCAAGACCTTTATGGAGGCGAAGTAACATGGTATATGACCTGAATGGCACGGCCCTGAGCGCAGGCGGGAGCAGCAGCGGGATGCTGAATGTGCTGGACTACGGCTTCAAGGCCGACGGCACCACCGACAACCTGGCCGCGTTCCATGCGCTCGTTGCCGCACACCCGGCTGAGACGCTGTTCTTCCCGAAGGGCGTGTATGCGTTCTCAGGGAAACTGGTATTCGACCAGTGCTATCTGGAACTGGACAACGCCGAGCTGAAATGCACGGCCAGCACCAAGGTGGACCGGTTCATCGAGATCCGCGGCAAGATGTACCCGCCCGAAACACCCCAGCAGGACATGTTCATCCGGGGCAACGGCAAAGTCAACGCAAACTTCAAGGCGGACGACTGCATCGCTGTGGCGCGGCAGAAATGCACCCTGCTGGATCATATCTCCATCCAGAATTTCCAGCGGTACGGCATCTGCGGCAAATTCAACGACTCTTCTATGACCACCGGCGACGGCCAGACGGAAGCGAACCTCTCCTATGAGCTGATGGTGCGCAACTGCATGATCGAGTCTTCGCTGGACTACCCGAACGCCGTGGGCATTTACGACACCGGCGATTCGATGTACAGCGACACCGTCATCCTGAACGTGAAGACGGCGCTCTCGTGCAACGGCAGCAGCATCTTTCACAACATTCACGCCTGGTGCTTCGATTTCAACTACAGCGACAACGACACCAAAAAGGCCCTGTTGGAGAACACCGTCTTCGCATACATCCGGGGCAACGGCACCCGCTTCTCGGACTGCTACATCGACACCTACCAGAAGGGGTTCCAGTTTGGCTCTGGCCAGTATGTCGCTTACATCACGAATCTCAAATGGTACGTTGCTTCCAATGCCTGGCCCACCGGCCTGACGGCTTACGTCTTCCCGGCCAGCTCCGCAGGCAAGACGATGTATAAGGTCTTCAATGCGGACATCAACGGCGCGGGCGTGACCAAGTTCAGCGATGTGGACCTGAGCAGTCAGACGAACTGCCGCTGGTACGGCATCGTGCACAACCTGAGTGACGCACCGAGCACACTGCAATAAATTTTTGAACGCACTTTACGATCTTTGACCGAATATCCACCCCTGACGAACCGTGGGCGCGGAAGATGCCATTCCGCCGCCCACGGTTTTTTGCGGTTTCGGGCCGTTTTCCCCGCCAAATTGCGATGATTTTGTGAATATATATTGCAGGAAAATAAGGATGGTGCTATTATTAAATTGTTTATCCATACCTATTATGTGGGAATCCTCCGATTCTACTTTTCGCAACGAAAGGCTGGACCCTGTGAAGATCTTATTCGTCAATAAATTTCTCTACCCCCGCGGCGGTGCAGAGACCTATTTCCTCAAGATCGGCGAGGAACTGACCCGCCGGGGCCACGAGGTCGAATATTTTGGCATGTACGACGAAAAAAACACCGTCGGCAATGCCCTGCACCTCGCCACCACCAATATGGACTTCCACAACGCCGGGCCGGAAAAACTGCTCTACCCCTTCCGCATCCTCTACTCGTTTGAGGCAAAACGGAAGCTGAAGCAGGTCATCGGGCAGTTCCAACCCGACCTCATCCATTTCAACAACATCAATTTCCAGCTGACGCCCTCGGTCATCTGCGCCGGGGCGGAATGCGGGGTGCCCATGGTGCAGACGGTGCACGATGTGCAGATGCTCTGCCCCAACCACATGATGATGGAGTTCAACTCCAAAAAGCTCTGCGAAGCCTGCATGGGCAAAAAGAGCAAGTGGCCCTGCGTGAAAAAGCGCTGCATCCACGGCTCGCTGCCCAAAAGCCTCATCGGTGCCGTGGAGGGCACCCTTTACGAGTGCAATCACGTCTACGACAAGATCGACCGCTTCATCTGCCCCAGTGCGTTCCTGGAGAAGAAGCTCCTCACCGTCCCCCGCTTCCGGGGCAAGACGGTGATGCTGCACAACTTTCTGAGCCGGGTCGCTGCGGCTTCCCCTGCCGAAAAGGGAGATTACGTCCTCTACTTCGGCCGCCTCTCGGAGGAAAAGGGCATCGACCGCATCCTCGAAGCCTGCAAGCTGCTGCCGGACATTCCCTTCGTCATCGCGGGCAGCGGCCCCATGGAGGATCTGTGCAAAAACTGCACCCTGCCCAACGTGAAGTACGTCGGCTTCCAGACCGGCAAAGCGCTCGAAGACCTCGTGGCCGGGGCGCTGTTCACCCTGCACCTGTCCATCTGGTACGAAAACTGCCCGCTGGCTCTGCTGGAATCCCAGTCCCTCGGCACCCCGGTGCTCTGCAACCAGATCGGCGGCATCCCGGAACTGGTGGAAGAGGGCCGCACCGGCATCCTGAACGACACCTTCACCCCGGCCGCCTACGCGGAAAAGATCCGGGCGCTCTATGCAGACAAGCCCCTGCTGGCCGAGATGTCGGCCCACTGCATCCAGAAGAAAGACCGCATGATGACGCTGGAACGCTACTGCGACCAGCTGCTGGCCCTGTATGGCGATGTGCTGGAGGAAGCAAGATGAAACGGAAAGTCATGTTCCTCATTTACAGCCTTTGCGGCGGCGGGGCCGAGCGGGTGCTGGTGGAGACCGTGAACCACCTGGACCCCGAAAAATACGACATCACCTTGCAGGCGCTCTTCCACGATGACACCCGCGCCAGGCTCCTGGCACCCCACGTCCATTACCGGACGGCGTTCCGTATCCAGTCTGCTCCCCTGCAAAAGCTGGTCAGCGGTGTGGTGCAGTATCTGCTGCCCCCGAAATGGGTCTACCAGTGGTTTCTGAAGGGGGACTACGATGTGGAAGCCGCTTTTCTCGAAGCCTTCCCCACCAAGATGCTGGCCTACTCCACCAACCGGAAGGCGAAGAAATACGCCTGGGTCCACATCGACGTGAACACCTACACCCGGCAGGACCGGCTCTTCCGCAGCCTCGGCCACCAGAAATGGTGCTATGAGCAGTTCGACCACATCTACTGCGTCTCGGAAAATGTCCGGGAATCTTTTGTAAAAAAGTTCGGTCTGGCCGACCGGGTGAGCGTGGCATACAACATCCTTGACGAAGCCGCCATCCGCCGGAAAAAGGACGAGCCCTGCACCGACATCCCGCACGACCGGTTCCTGATGGTCAGCGTGGGCAGTCTGATCCCCCGCAAAGGGTTCGGGCGGCTCCTCGACTGCTGCGCCAGACTCAAGGCCGAGGGCTTTGCCTTCCGCCTGCTGATCCTCGGCAAGGGCGAACTGGAAGCTGCGCTGCATGAAGCCATCCGGGCGAACCATCTGGAGGACACCGTCCAGCTGCTGGGCTTCCGGACCAATCCCTACCCCTACATCGCGGCAGCCGACCTTTACGTCTGCCCCTCCTACGTCGAGGGGTTCAGTACCGTGGTCAGCGAGGCTGTGGTGCTGGGGGTGCCCATCCTCACCACCGACAGTTCCGGCATGAAGGAGATCCTGGGCGAGAGTGAATACGGCCTTGTGACCGAAAATTCCGACGAAGCTCTGTACACCGGGCTTCATCGGATGCTCGCCGAACCGGAAACTTATCAACATTATCAACAGAAAGTAAAGGAACGTGCTTCGTTTTTCTCCCTGTCCAGGCGGCTGGCAGAATACGAAGCCATCCTGGACCAATAAAAGGGAACAACCTCTATGAACGATCTGCTCCGAAAACTCCGGCGCACCTGTCATCTGCTGCTGGAACTCCTGAAATACGAGGCCGCTGCCTGCTGCGCTGCCGTCCTGAAGTGCTGGAACAAGGATTACCGGCATGTCTGGCTCGTCTCCGAGCGGGGCCGCGAAGCGCGGGACAACGGCTACCACATCTTTGCCTACCTGAACCGGGAGCACCCCGAAGTGAACAGCTGGTATGTGGCAGACCCCGCCCTGCCGGACTATGCACGGGTGCAGGCGCTGGGCCGGGTCGTGCCCTACCGCAGCTGGAAGCACTACCTGCTCTGCGCCGCATCGGAGATGAAGATCAGCACCCATGTGCTGGGCTACACCCCGGAGATCGACAGCTACTACATGCTCGACAAGCTCCATGTAGTCCACGGGCCCCGCGCTTTTTTGCAGCATGGTGTCATCATCGACGACATGAAGTGGTATCACTACCCCAACATCCGCACCGACCTCTTCGTCTGCTCCCTGCAAAAAGAGCGGGATTTTGTAGAATCCGCCTATCATTATCCAGCCGGTATCGTCAAACGGCTGGGCCTGTGCCGGTTTGACGCCCTGCTGCGCCCCCACGAGACCAAGCGCCAGCTGCTGCTGATGCCCACCTGGCGCACCTACGCCGTGGAGCGGAAGACCCAGGCCGAGTTTGAGCAGAGTGACTACTTCCGGCACTGGCAGGACGTCATCTCCAGCCCGGAGCTGGAAGCGCTGCTGGAACAGCACGGCTATGAGGCCGTCTTCTACCCTCATTTCGAGGTACAGCGTTTCCTGAGCAGCTTCCACACCGCCAGCCCGCGGGTGAAGATCGCGGCGCTGGGCGAGGCCGACGTGCAGACCCTTCTGATGGAATCCGCCGTCATGGTCAGCGATTTTTCCAGTGTGCAGTTCGACTTTGCCTATATGAAAAAGCCCCTCCTCTATTACCAGTTCGATGAGGCACAGTATTGGGGCGTGCACCACGACGTCGGCTACTTCAGCTACCGGGACGACGGCTTCGGGCCTGTGGTCACGGAGCAGGCAGCGCTCTTCCGGGAGCTGGACCGCGCTCTGGCCCAGAACGGCACGATGTCCCCCTTCTACGCTCAGCGGGTGGACGCCTTGTTCGACCGGGTGGATGACCAGAACTGTGCCCGCAACTATCAGGCCATTGTGGAGCTTTTGAAATGAACGAACGTGAAAATGTGATCCTGCTGGACAGCGCTCCCCAGCCGGAATGGAATTTCCGGGAGCTTTTGGAGCGCGAGACCGGCAAACGCTGGAACATCTGGCACATCAACAGCCATTTTTCCGACAGCAGCCTCAAAAAGAAGGCCAAATTTTTCCTCTTCCCGCTCAAGGTCCTGTTCCACCGGAACAAGCTGGGGACCATCCTGTCCTACCAGCAGTTCTATGGGCTGATCTTTGCCTTTTACTGCGACCTGCTCCATCTGAAAAAGAAGAACCGGCTCATCGTCACCACCTTCATCTACCACCCCAAGCAGGGCTGGAAGGGGCGGCTCTACCGGTGGTTCGTCCGCCGGGCCGTGTGCAGCAAAGCGCTCGATCGGATCGTCTGCTTTTCCAGCGCAGAGCCGTCCTATTACGCGCAGCTGCTGGATGCACCGCCGGAGAAGTTCGTCTATGTGCCGCTCGGCATCGGGGATCTGGGGCGCTATTCGGAAACGCCGCCCCCGCCCAGCCAGCGGTTCGTCCTCTCGGCCGGCAAGAGCAACCGGGACTATGATTTCCTCGTGGATGCCTTGAAGGACACCCCCTATCGGGTCCGCATCCTGTCGGATACCTATTTGCGGAGGGACACCGGCGAAAACATCCGGGTCTATGACGATGTCTTCGGGGAAGATTACTACAACATGCTGGCGGAATGCTACTGCGTGGTCGTGCCGCTGCAGGACATCCACATCTCCGCCGGGCAGTTCGTCTTTTTGCAGTCGATGATGTTCGGCAAGCCCATCATCACCACCCAGTCCGACACCGTGACCGACTACATCACCGATGGAAAAAATGGATTCATCATTTCCAAAAACAGCGCCGAACTCCGGGAAAAGCTCCGGCAGCTGTACGAAGAGCCGCAGCTTTACCGCAGACTCGCACAGGAGGGCAGATGCCAATTTTTAAGAAAATACTCTTTGGAGAGTATGGCAGCGGAAATTGGGCGTATCTTGCGCAGCATGGAGGAACACAATTCTTGAAACGAAAACGTGTGCAGCGGCCGTTCTGGCTGCCGCTGCTCTACATCGCCATGATGGGCATTGGGTTCTGGTACCAAGGCATGGGCCTGCCCTGGTTCACAAAGTATCTGGTGCAGGCCGCCGTGGTCGGCCTGGCGGCCTGCTTTCTGCTCGTTTCCGGCGATTTCAACCGCCTGCCCCTCATCGGCGAATACTATATCATCTTTCTCATCCCCTTTGTGATGATGGCGGCGTGGTCCATGCTCATCTGGGCGCTGGATTTCCAGCAATTGAGCTACATGTCCCGCGGGTGTTCCACCATCCTCTACCACATGATCTCGCTCAGCTCGATGTGCGCGGCGGTGTATCTGTTCGGCGGCAAAGCCATCGACTACACCTTCTACGGCATGTGCATCGCCAATGTCTGCATCCTGTTGATGGACAGCATCAAGCCATACGGCCTGGGCGAGTTCATCACCGGCTTCATCGCCTTTGTCAAGTCCGGCGGCGTGGACACCAACGCCCCCATCAAGGCACTGGAAGTCCACGACCTGACCTTCGGGTTCGGGCTGATGATCCTCTATTACGCCCTCTACGAAAAGGGCTGGAAGCGGGTCACCCACCTCGCCCTGGCCGTGATCTTCTTCTATCTGGGTCTCAAGCGCATCGCCCTCATCGGCATGTTCGGGGTGTTTGTGATGCACCTGTTCATCACCCGGCTCAAGCCCAAGGGGCGGAACTTCGTGCTCCACTCCCTCTCGGTCTTCGCCATCGCCGCCTGCCTGTTCTACGTCTTCTTCATCTGGTCAGGCCTGTTCAGCTGGACGGTGGACACCCTTGGCATCGACACCATGGGCCGCAAGGGCCTGTACGAGGCCTTCACCGACCTGTATTCCTTCAGCCCCAGCTTCCGCGGCTACGGCATCGGCTGGGTCACGCGGTATATCAGCATCATGACCGAAGAAGGCATCGGCGTCTTTGGCACCCACAACTTCGGCGGGATGCACAACGACCTTGTGACCATGTACATCGAGCTTGGCTTCTGGGGCTTCGCCTTCTGGATCTGGCTCAGCTGGCAGGGCAAGGTCGTCTGGTGCCAGAAGCAGTACGGCACCGAGACCGCCTTCCTGCTGTTGTACTGCACCGTTTATGCGTTTGTGACCTACGCGACGGACAATACCGCCTTTTACTGCTATATGAACACGATCTTCATGCTGCTGCCCATCGGCCACGCCATGAAGCTGCTGGATCAAAACGAGGTGATCGACAATCATGCCCATTCCAAAAAACAACCAGCCGAACCGCCCGCAGAAAAGTAAATTTTGGGCGCTGGTCGAGCTTGTCCTCCGGGGCCTGTGGCAGCACCGCTTTGTCTACCTGACCATCCTGATCCTGGTGACATGCTCCACCAGCCTTGTGATGTACCGGCAGAAGACCCGCACCGCAAAGATGCTGGTCGCCCTGAACTACGAGGAAGCCACCAGGGGGCTTTACCCCAACAACACCCGGTTCAACATCTCGCTCATCAAGTCGGATGCTGTGCTGGACCGCGCCATTGCGAAGGCCGGCCTGGAAGGCCAGATCACCGCGCTGGATATGGCCGACCACATCACGGCGCTGGCTTCCAACGTCAACGGGATGCAGCTGCCCTCCGACACCACGAGCTACAAGATCGCCACCACCTACACCATCACCTATGAAAAAAACGACGAACTCGGCCCCCGCATCTCGGCCAAAGATATGCTCGGCCTGATCGTCGAGGCCTACAAGGAGGTCTTCTACGAGACTTACACCTATGTCGAGGTGGGCATCGCCCCCGACTGGTCCGAGTGCGAGGAGCAGGAATACATGGAGATCGGCTCCTTTTTTGAAAAAGAGTGCCGGATGCTCCGTCGTTTTCTGAACACCAACGCCAACGAGAACGGCACCTTCCGCTCTGCCCGCACCGGCGAGACCTTCACCTCTCTGCGCCAGAAGGTGGACAACTTCATCACCATCGACCTTGAAAAATACGATTCCTACGTTTTGCAGAGCGGTCTTTCCAAAAACCGGGAGCGCTACATCAGCAAGCTGGAATACGAGAACTTTTTGAAGAACATCGACTATCAGAAGTTCATGGCCGAATACCAGAACCGCCTGCACACCATTGATATCTACGATTCGGCCCTGACTGCCGTTGTTCTGATCCCCACGCTGGACACCCAGAACAACTTCTATATGTCCCGCACCAAGGTCGCCATCGACTATCAGGCCACTGCCGCCGAGAGCGCCAACGCCAACGGCAACGATACACTGGCCGTCATCCAGAAAAACGAATACGCCATCCGCCAGATGCGTTCTCAGACGGCCAATACGCCTTCCAGCATCGCGACCGCCCAGAGCATGATCCAGGACATGAAGCAGAAGCTGGAGACCCTCATCGAGACCACCAAGATCCTCAACAAGGAATACGTCCGCTACAAGACCAAAAACTATCTGACCATCAGTTTCGAGGAACGCTCTCTGGCCGATGAACTGAGCCTCAAGTGGGTCATCCTGGCCGACGGTGCCGCTTTCTGCGCGCTCTGCGCCTGGGTCCTCGCCAAGAGCAAAGTCATCCGCGATAAGGACAAAACGAAATGAAAAGTTTTAACATCATCCGATATCTGAAAAAATGGTGGCCGCTCATCGCGCTGATGTCGTTCTGTGCGGGTGTGTTCTTCATGCGCTACGCTACCAGCAACCAGTCCTATACGGCGCAGTCCATCATCAAATACAACTACTCCAAGGCCGAGGACGGCAAGACCCCCAGCGGCGAGGATCTGGATGTTTCGGAAATCTTCTCTTCCACCGTCGTCAAGGAGGCCATTGAGAATCTGGGCCTGACCGTCAACGTGGACACCATCCGTTCCGGCGGCACCGTCACCGGCATCGTGCCCGATGATGTGACCAAGACGCAGGAGGCCAAGATCGACAAAGGCGAGGATGTGGAGGAATACCACTCCACCGAGTACATCGTCAAGCTCTCGGTCAGCAGCGAATACAGCACCGAATACGTCCGCACCATGCTGGACGAGATCCTGAGCTGCTACTTTGCCAACTTTGGTGAAAAATACGTGGATTACTCCACCATCCCCAACAACGCCGCCGCGCTGGACGGTCAGGGCTACGATTACATCGAGCAGGCGGAGATCCTGAACGATACCGTTGCCGAGATCACGGCAAACCTCGGCAACTGTCAGGCTGCCCACCCGGAGTTCGTTTCCTCCACCACCGGCCTGTCTCTCTCCGACCTGCTCGACGAATACAACTACGTCAGCGATGTGGAGATCCCGTATCTCTTCTCCGAGATCCTGGGCGGCAAGCTGACCCAGAACCGGGAAGTCCTGCTCAAAAAATACCAGGAGCGCTACAACACCTACGTCATGGACGGCGATGTGGACAGCGAAAAGGTCGCCGCCGTGCTGGAAGTGATCCAAAGCTACGGCAACAAAAACAAGGACGGCTCTCTCTATTACCAGAGAGGGGCCCGGTCCGGCACCGATGACGACACCGGCGGTTTCGTGCTGAGCGATGTCTACGAGGAAGACACCAATATAGACCGCACCACCGTCTATGACAACCTCATCAGCGACTATGTGACGATCCTGAACCGCCAGTCCAACAACGTCATTGACGCCGCCTACTGCCAGTATATCATCAACGTGTTCCAGGGGGCTTCGGATTCTTCCGACGTCTCCGACGAGAACCAGGCCTTCACCGACCAGGCTGTGGAGCAGGAGATCGCCGCCCTGCAGGGCCGGCTGAACACCCTGTACGAGACCCTTTCCCTCACCATGAAGGAGTACAACGAATACTGCGGCGCGGTCAATCTGGGCGTTCTGGCCAGCACCACAGTCAGCGAGAAGATCAACGTCAAGCTGTACATCCTGCTGGGCGTTGCAGTTTTCTTCATCCTGGGCATCTGCGGTGCCATCCTGCTGGGCCGTATCCAGGACTTTGTGGAATACCTGTTCTTCACCGAGCAGTCGCTGGATATGCCCAACCGCACCGCCTGCGATCTGTTCATCCGGAACAACAGCAGCCGCGTCCTGCCGGACGATACCGTTTGTGTGGTGGTGGAGCTGGCCAACCTGAGCCAGATCAACACCGTCTATGGCCGCGAACGCGGCAACGCGATGCTGACCCAGTTTGCCGACTTCCTGAAGGAAGCCTCGGCTACCTGCGGCACCGTCTATTACAACGGCGGCCAGCAGTTCATCGGCTTCTTTGACCAGTGCCGGATGGAGGACGCCGAGAGCTTTGCCGATTACTTCCACCGCCTCATCGCGGCCTACAACGCCGAGAGCACCGAGGCGACCTACGAATACGTCATCGGCATTTCGGAGAGCAAGGCCAACAATGCCTATTCCATCCGCGCACTGCTGCGTGAGGCACTGCGCACAAAAACCAGACAGGAGGGATAATCTTTGGCTTCACAATCGGAACCCCGCAAGGCCCGCTTCGGCCTATTGAAAAAAATCGTTCTGGGCATCCTTCGGTTCGTGTTGGGGCTGGCAGTGCTGCTGGCGGCCCTGTGGGGTATCTTCACCCTTATCGCAAACCACCAGAGCTTCGTCGAGAGCTACTATCAGGTCCAGTCCGACAAGCTGACCTCGAACGTCCGGGTCGTCCAGCTGTCCGACCTGCACCTGCGGGAGTTCGGCGACCACAATTCGGAGCTGATCGAGCGGATTACCGCGCTCAAGCCGGACATCATCGCCATCACCGGCGACATGAACGACAAGCTGGTGGACGACTATTCGGTCGTCACCGACCTGTGCGCTGAACTTGTCAAGATCGCGCCGGTGTACTACGCGCCCGGCAACCACGAGTGGCCCAAGATCGTGTTTGACCACTCCCCCATCCGGGAAGATCTGGAAGCCATCGGCGTCCACTTCCTTGCCGACAAGACTGAGACCCTGGAGGTCAACGGCAACACCATCGCCATCGGCGGCGTGGCCGAAGCGCCCGCTTCCTACGAGCGGTACGCCAGCGAATATTTCGAGAGTTTTGAACAGCTGGACGACTTCAAGCTGCTGCTGGTCCACTACCCGGAATATTTTCTGGAAGACGGTTATTTCTCTGACGTGCAGGTCGATCTGGCGCTCTGCGGCCACGCCCACGGCGGGATGATCCGCATCCCCGGCATCGGCGGGCTTTACACGCCGGATCAGGGCTTCCTGCCAACGCTGACCGAGGGTCTGCACCAGATCGGCGACACTGCCCTCGTCATCAGCCGCGGTCTGGGCGACGGCAAGGACAAGTACATCCCCCGCGTCAACAATCCGCCGGAACTGGTCATCGTGGACATCAACTGGTTCTGAGAACGTTCTATCCTGCCAAATGGCAGCAAAACGCCCCCTGGTATCGCTGCGATACCAGGGGGCGTTCTGGTTTTACCATCTCACAAAAGGGGCGGGGCCGCCCACAGCGGCGTCGGGGTCTATGCCAAAACCGAAGTCCAGCTCTTCCGGCGGGGCTGCGGCTGCTTCCTCGTCCGCAACGGCTGGGGCATCGTCTACGGCATCCGCATCATCGGCGGGGCCTTCCTCGTCTGCGGGGTCGGCGTCAGGGTCTATGCCAAAGCCGGGGTCCAGCTCTTCCGGCGGGGTATCGGGGTCAGTCGGGACAAAGGGTTCGTTGTCTACCACAGGCTTCAGGTGGTCGGGCTTTTTCCACTGGGCGTAAAGGTCTACCGTATCGCCCGCTGCCCAGTCGGTTATGGGCACGCCGTTTACCCTGTACAGTCTGCCTGTGCCGTCCGGTTCTGTGTTCCAGCCCACAAAAACGTAGCCGCTGCGCTTAAATATACAGTTGCGCAGAACAACATCCTCGCCGGGCTGGTAGCTCACAGTCTTTACCGCTCCCTCAAGGGCATCGTCTACGTCCTCCAGCAGGGGATCGGGGTCAAAGCCAAAGGTATCGTCCATATCATCCAGCAGGGGGTCGGGGTCAAGGTCAAGAGCAAGCTCCTCATTCGGGTCAAAGTTTGCGTGGTAGCGCACGGTCAGGGCTTTCTTCGCCGGGGCTCGGTTCGGGCCGGTGGTGGAGCGCCAAACGGCGTAAAGGACTTTATTGTTCGGGTTCGGCCAATTTTTGACCTTACTGCTCACCGTGGTTTGTTCCGGAAGAACATTTCCGGCGCCGCCCAGCTTGAAAATCTCGGCGTCGTTGGGGTTTTGCTTCGTGCTCCAGCCAACAAAGTCTACACTTGGATTCGGGTGAGTAAGCACCACCTTCGGGAAACGTATGGTATCATCATAGGGCAAAACCTGTTTCGTTGCGCCATCACCAGTAGTACCGCCGTTGTAATCAAAGGTCACCACGTCCTTCTCAAACACCACATAAATGGTGTCGCCCTCGTAGGTAGTGCCATCTCCGCCAAAATAGCCGATTTTGGAGTTCTTGCCGGTCAGGGTACCCGTGATGTGTGTACTATCACCAGCCGATGTCAGACCTTTATCAGCCGGTATCATAAAGCCTACAAACCGATACCCGGTGTTTGCTTCAACGCTGTAAACCTCATACGAGCCGCCGTAGTTGCGCAGCCACTGGTAAACAGAAGCTTTATTTCCAGAAGTCTGGCAAGCAGTGTTGGACCTCACATGGAATTTTCCATACTTCGCCGCCTCTGTTGCGTCAGCGAGTGTTTCAACTGTATTTCCACTCGTAGAACGCACCGCCATAACGTTCAGCAAGTAGCGCTTGCGCAGGATCTCAAACTGGAGCATAGCGGCTTTGTTTTTAGGCACAGTGATGGTGTATTCTTTTTCAAGATCCCATATCTTTTCCTTGGTCGCGCCGTTGCCCACAGCAGTTGTTGCAGCGTCGATCGCGGCGGTCACATCAGGGTCGCTCATCTTCAGCGTCAGCTTCTGCCCGGGAATCACAATTTCATCGGTTTTCAGTGTCTTCTCGTGTTCAAAGCCTCTTTTTTGGACGGTCGCAAACACGCCTGTGGCATCCTTATCCGTACTGCCCCATTGGTTCTCAAAGGCGATTTTGATATCGGTTTTATAGCCCCAAATGGCGTAAAGCACACGTTTTTGGGTGTCATTCTTCGGTCTTGTAGTCATTTCGGCAGAGGTGTAGGTTTCCCATTGGACATCCTTAACGTAAGTTCCCGCCTCATAAAGCGGATTCCCTGTGGTATAGGTGGATTTTGTGCTCCACCCGGCAAATATCATGCCGGTGGGCGGGATAATTCCTAACTGCTCCGGGTCTTTCAGCGTTTCGGTTTTCTCATACAGTACATTCGTGCGCGGCGGGTTGCCATCATTAACGCTTTCCGTACCGCCTGTGCCGCCGTTGGCGAAGTAGGTAATGCCCTTTTTATAGCAAGGGATGTAGCAATAGCGGTTTTTATTGCCCTCAACCGTGTCCGTCCACTCACCGGTCATTTGACCCGTATACACATAGTAGGTGCTTCCGTTGACCGGTTCTCCGGTAGCGGTATATTCTTCTTTTTTATTTGCGATGATCCTGACGCCGTTTCCTTCTAACGTGCCTGTTCCCGTATCGTAGACATAGCCGTTTTTGACATGGTGCAAGCCCAGCTTAAAGTGGATGCCATAGGGGAGCTGCTCCCAATAATCATCGCCGTTATTATACCAGTACCATTTTGCCCATGTTGCTCCGTCATCTGCGGACACCTGCATATTCACATAGCCGCCGATGCGTCCGCCCTGATTGCCATTGCTCTCTTGATCACTACCACCAGTGTAATCCGTAGCGCCGTTGACATCCAGCCAGTACCACTTGCGCACAAGGTTCAGGTTGATGGTAACGTTCCGGATTCCGTCTGCATAGTCCGTGCTCGGTGTCATTTCTAGCGAGGCTAAATCTTCCCAGCAGCGGGCATCTTCTCCGTTATCATTCGTAGGTCGGGTGCGCGTCCAAGTAGTTGCTGGATTTCCTCCGTCAGGATAATCGTTTGCAAACCCGTACTCCAGCGTATAGGTTTGTGTGTAGGTGTTTTCTCTCACCTTGCTATCGTCCACAGTTCCTTCTGTGCGCGTGCTCCCATTTGTTGTTGTACCGGATGCAACTACACTCTCCACACCGGCTCTGCCATCGGCTTTTGTTGTAATATTCTGCCCATACACATTGATGGTATAGGTAACGCTTTGTTTCGTGATTTTAAAATCAAACGCGAGCGTATCGGAGTAAGTGCCGCTCATAGTGGCTTGGCTGGGGTCTGTCACGTTGACAGAAAGGGGGATCTCTGCTTTGTCAACCGCAGTAAGGCGTGTTGTTGTATAGGCGATTTTATGATTCGTAGCATCATAAGTCCATATCATGCCTTGGGACGTGTGCCCCCCGCCCACTGTATTTTTCAGCGTATAATCCACCTGTGGCGTATTCGTACCCGCTGCTGCACCGTCATACGCCAGTTTCCAGCTATTATTCGATGCAATGTCAATTTCCAACGTGCGCCACTGCTTCATCTCTGCCGTAATTTTCAGCTCACTCGTATCCGTCCCGCTTTTCACCGTCACGGTGGTGGGGATGGTGACGGTATAGCCGTCGCCGGTGATGGTGTTCATACCCGCCGCTGCGGGGGCAGCGTACGGCTCGTAGGCAAGCACTTCCTGCTCCGGCAGAGCGGCGGGCACATCGGCAAATTCCGGCGTTTGGGCAAGCGCAGTTCCACCCACTGCAAGGCACAGGGCCAGCGCAAACACGAGGCCCAGCAGTTTTTTTGCACAATGTTTCATGGTGTGTGTTCCTCCTTGTGTGGGGTGGCTGCTTTTTTGGGGGCGAACCCTCTCCGTCATCGCTGCGCGATGCCACACCCCCCTTTTGTCACCTGCGGTGACATTTTCCCCCGGCCGGGGGAAATCTGTCCTCTCAGGGAGGAGGTTTTATGCAGCTATCGGTCAGCCCGCATAAGCTCCCCCTTTCGGGGGAGCTTGCACGGCGTAAGCCGTGACTGAGAGGGTTATTTCCGCAAAACTCAAAAAAGGGGAGAGGGAACAGTTCCCGTCTCCCCTTTGGGCTTCAGGTATGATTCAGGTTTGGGTGCGGGGGTTAGACAATCTTACTATTAAAAACGACGTGGCCTTCATAGTCGCCAGCCTTTTCAGCAGCGTTGTCGCCATCAGCGGTTGTCAAAGTAAACACCAACTCCTGAGCAGCAGTGTCCGTACCAGAGTCAACACTCAGGACCTCATTGTTTTTTTGGGTCAGCTCTGTCTTATTCGCATCGTTCTTCTGAATCTTAAAGTAAAGCTTTTGAGTCTCAGCCGACGCATCCCCAGGCTTCGTAGTCTCGGACGCCAGCACATAGAATTTACCATTGTCTTTGTCAAGATAAGTAGTATTAAAGGTAATCTGCAATCTCTTACCAATACCAATAACGTTCTTGGAGACCACAACCTTCGGTGCAGTGCCCTTCCACTTGTTGTCGGTAGTATCTTGCTTTGCCTTCTCGCCCGGTTTGTTTTCGTCCAACGTGGCATTGACCGTAGAAGTGTTATTCGCACCAGCATTTTCACCAAAGTCAATGGTAGCCGGAATAGACCAAGCATAACTTTCCGTAACCTTGTAAATGACCTTGGTGTCCCCGGTCCCAATACCAGCAAGAAATTTAGCAGGCGTCGAACCCATATTCTCAGTCGCAAACACCGGCATGGCGCACACGGAAACCGCCAGAGAGGCTGCGAGGAGCAGGGCGGCTGCATTCTTCGTCAATTTCATAATCGTATTTCGGCAATGGGGCCCGCAGCTGACGGTCAGCCTTGGATCTGCCTACTCCTTTCACACCGTATGGTTTGTTGATCCCCAATTCAGTTCTTTTTATTGTCAACACTGCCGGTTTTGCCCACCGCGGGGGGCTTAGCCCACGGTCAGTGTCAGCTTTACGATGCCGCTGTTGGTCTTGGTGGCGCGGTCCGAAAGATAGGGCTGGCACACCACATAGGCCGGGTACTCGCCGGGGGCAAGGGCGCGGGTCATCTCCATCTTTTGCACATACAACCCAGGCGCTACAAGGCCGGACTGGAACAGCAGTTCGTCGCCGTCCTCTAAATACAGCCCAAAGGCCATGTAGTAGCACTCCTCCTTGCCGGTCACGGTAAAGGTGTACTGCTTGCCGTCATCGGTCTGCACGGTCAGGGGCTTTTCGCCCTTATAGTCCTTGATGGCCTCGATGGTGTACACGCCCTCGTCAGTTTTTTGGATATCGAAATAGGCGGGGTCGGCGTCCGTCACCCCGGTCACCTGGGCCTGAATGCCCGCAAGGCGCAGGTAATGGCTCAGTTCTGCGGTCTGGCCGCTGTCCACCACCAGCTTTTCCAGCGGGGTGCCGTCAAGGCTTACCCAGTCCTCGTACCAAAGGTTCTCGGCGGGGTTATGGAACTCGAACCCCTGGTTGATGATGTTGGTGTTTGCGGGGATGGTAAAGCCGCCCCAGCCCGGCAGGGTGACGTTTTTGCTGCGGTCGATGGGGGTCTCCGGCTTGACGTACTGCGCCTGATAGGTCTCCATGGGCAGCGCGGCTGCTTCGGACGCGCCGGTGCTGCCGGTGGCCGTGACAGCGGACTTGCCGCCCCGTGCCGCGCCGGACACTGCGATGTAGCCGCCCAGCAGCAGCACCAGTACCACCAGCACCCCGATGACAACTCTGCTTGTGTTTTTGTTCTCCATGGGCTCCACGCTCCCTTTCCGTCAGAACAATAAAAAAAAGCCGCCCGACTTTGGGCAGCTTTGATGATACGAGCAAAATCCGGCGTGTTCTTGAAAAGAACACACCTGTGGTTTTGGACGTTCCCGGCACACGGAAGTTCTCCCCTCCAAACCGAGAGCAACCGGCTGGCATCATCTGGTACATCTCCAGACCTAAGCCCCTGTGGCTTTGTGCCCTTATCTTTCGATAAGTTTGCCCAATATTTTGCCCAATATTTTGCCCAATAATTTTTCATGAACAACGCTTTATTTTGTGTGATATCATTTTATCAACAACAACCCTGTTTGTCAACAGGATTCAAGGTTTTACTTTCTATATAAAAAAAAAACGAAAAACGTTTATTTTTGTATAGTCTGACCTCCGTATCCATTTTTATAAGAAAATGGAAGAGTATCGTCGAAAATAATGGAATTTCCCATTGTTCGTCTAGTTTTGGGGGCTGCCGCAATGGGCAGCAACAGGCACAGCTCCAAAACAGAGAACGCCCCCTGGTATCGCTGCGATACCAGGGGGCGTTCCTGTTTTACTTCTACTTCAAAGTGCTCAGAACTTGAACAGATTCACGATGCGCTCCCACAGGCGGGTGAAGAAGTTGCCCTCCTGGGTGGTGGTCTCGGCCACGGCCGTATTCTCGGCGGCGGCCACGGTCTCACCGGTCTTGTAGATGAACTTCACGTTGGAAGAAGCGCCTTCCGGTGCACCGGCGAAGCTGGTGTAGTTCTCCAGGCGGCTGGTCATCTCGTCCAGGACCGTCTTCAGGGCGTGGATCTGGTCGGTGTCCAGCGAGCCGGTCAGCTTGGAGATGCCCTCCTCGTTGAACTGGACCAGGCCATCGCTCAGCTGGGTGGCACCGTCGGTCAGCTGGCTGACGCCGTTGTTCAGGGTGTTCACGCCATCGTAAAGGGTCTTGGTGCCGGAGGCCAGCTGGGCGCTGCCGTCCTTGGCAGAGTGGGCACCGTCGGCCGCAGTGGCGACACCGTTGGTGTACTGGTTGACGCTGGAAACGAAGTACTGGATCTGGCTCAGGCTGGTCTTCAGAGCGCGGACGCTGGCGATATCGTCGCTGTTCTCGGCCTGCAGCTTGAGCTCATCGTGGGCGATCTGCTGGGCGTCGGCATTGGTCAGCAGCTGCACCAGACCGCAGATCATGGAGGGGTCGTAGTTCTGCATCAGGCGGAGGGCTGCTTCCAGGTCATGATCGGTCTTGGTCGCGGAGAGGTAGAGGGCCAGGTCGAGCTGGCTGTCCTTGAAGCTGGGGGCCTGCTCCCAGATGGTGCGGACCATCTTCTTGCGGGCAGCGGCCAGCGTCTTGTCGTTCATGGTCAGGACTTCGTCGATGACGGCTTCATAGTTGTCCCAGGTCATGGGGGTGTCGATGAGGCCGCCCTCCATCAGGGTCTTGTTTGCGGAAGCCAGAACGCCGTCGGCCACCTGCTGGGCACCGGCATTCAGGGCGGCATTGTTGGAGGTCAGGGTGTCGAGGCCGTTGGTCAGCTGGCCGAGGCCGTTGTCCAGCGCGGCAACACCGGTCTTCAGCTGAGATGCACCATCCAGCAGAGCCAGCGTACCGCCGGCCAGCTGCGAGACGCCGTCTTCCAGCTGAGACGCACCGTCCATGAGCTGGCTCATGGCGTCGTTCAGCTGCTGGATGCCGTCGGTCAGCTCGTTGATGCTGTCGAGGTCAAAGACATTGTCCGTGCCCAGCGCATCGGGGCTGGTAGCTGCGGCCAGCATGATCTGCGGAGCTGCCAGATTTTCCACATCGGCTTCCACAGTCACGCTGTCCTGCAAATAATCTTCCACCGTAGAGAGGTCCTCCGGCAGCAGACCGGACAGTGAATCCTTCACGCCGGGCAGGGTGACGAACGCGGCCACGTTGCTCTTGGCGGCAGACTCGATCACGCCGTGCTCCGCGGTCACATTGGAGGCGTCCTCCCCAAAGATGACGCCCACCGCCGTGATGAGCGGGGTGACGATGGTGCGGTCGGTGCCGTTGACATTCACGGTGCCGGTCTCGTTGTTGGTCAGGTCGATTTGAATGGTCAGGTGGCCGCTCTTGCCCATCAGGTTCTCCAGGCTGTCGGTCACGCCGTCCAGCGTATAGGTGACTTTGGCCGAGATGGGCAGGTCACGGTCGGTGGTCCCTTTATAATAGACGTCGGTGTCGTCGGTGTTCCAGACCAGCTTTTCGCCGTCCTGGGTAAAGGCGGCATCGCTCTCGGTGTTCTGGATGTCGGTCAGGGAAGAAACATCGGTCACACCGGACAGGCCGTTGGCGTTGTACAGATGCTCGCTGACGGTGGTGCTCTTGATGGAGCCATCGGCGTTCATGACGGCGTAGACGTTCTCAGACTTGGCAAAATCGGACTTGCCTGCGGCAAAGGCAGGCATCGTCATGCTGGCGGCGAGCGTCAGCGCCAGCGCCGCACTGGCGAAACGAAGCGATTTCTTCATGGTGATTACTCCTTTTCAGATTTCGAGGCGGGTTCGGGGACCAGCCAGTGCAGGGTGGTGTGGCGGATGATCCAGTCCAGCAGCATCAGGGCGGCGGGCAGGACGATCAGGATGACAGCCATGCTGATGAGTGCGCCGCGGGAGATGAGCAGGCAGATGCTCTTCAGCAGCTCCATCTTGCTGATGGCTGCCACGCCGACGGTGGCGGCGAAGAAGGTCAGGCCGCTGGTCAGGATGGACTGGCTGCAATGCTCCAGCGACTGCTGGGCTGCTTCCTTCGGGGTGCGGCCATAGCTGCGCTCCTCGTGGTAACGGGTGGTCATCAGGATGGAGTAGTCCACGGTCGCGCCCAGCTGGATAGTGCCGATGACGATGCTGGCGATGAACGGCAGCTGGGTGCCGGTGAAGTACGGGATGCCCATGTTGATGGAGATGGCGGCTTCAATGCTGGCCACCAGCAGCACCGGGATGGACAGGCTGCGGAAAGAGATCAGGATGATGGCGGCAACGGCCAGAATGGACCAGACGTTGACGTTCTTGAAGTCCACATCCGCGACCTCGATCAGGTCTTTGGTCATGGCACCCTCGCCGGTGATGACGCCTTCGGGGTCCACCGCCTTGATGGCGGTGTTCATCTCGTCCAGCTGGTTGTTGATGGCGTCGGTGCCGGTCTTATAGGAGCTGTTGGCGAGGATGAGCTTGTACCCGCCGGACTGCAGGATCTCGGTCACGCTGTCGGGCAGCAGGCCGGTATCAAAGCCGGGGCCGGTGACGGAATCCAGGCTGATGACCTGAGTGATGCCGTCCACGTCCTTGAGTTCGTCGCACAGGTCGGAGACCTGGGTGGCGGTCAGGTCGTCATGCACCAGAATGAAGTGCGAGGTGGTCATACCGAAATCCTCGCCCAGCTTGTTGGTGCCGACGATGCCGGTCAGGTCCTGGGGCAGCGAATCGAACAGGGTGTAGTAGACTTCGGTCTTCTGCTGCGCCGCCACAAAGGGCACCAGCAGCACGAGGAAGACCGCCACAATGGGGGCTGCATGTTTGGAGACGAAGTAGCTGGTCTTGGTCAGCTGCGGGATGATGGTGCGGTGCTTGTATTTCTCGACCCACTTGTCAAAGGTCAGGATCAGCGCCGGCAGAATGACGACGGTGCAGATGACGCCCAGCGCCACGCCTTTTGCCATGACGATGCCGATGTCGCGGCCCAGCGTCAGGCGCATGGCGCACAGGGCCAGGAAGCCTGCGATGGTGGTCAGCGACGAAGCGGAAATGGAGGTCATGGTCTTGCAGATGGCACTGACCATGGCTTCCTCATTGGAGGAGCGAAGCTCTTTCTCCTCCTGATAGCGGTGCAGCAGGAAGATGGAGAAGTCCATCGTAACGCCCAGCTGCAGCACGGTGGACAGCGCCTGGGTGATGTAGCTGATCTGGCCGAGGAAGATGTTCGTGCCAAAGTTGTACGCGATGGGGAACAGCAGGCCCAGCATGAACAGCACCGGGGTGATGGTGCTCTCCAGCGAGAGGAACAGCACCAGCATACTGGCGCCCACAGCGCACAGGATATACAGCGGCATCTCCTCATTGATCAGGGCCTTAGTGTCCTGCAGGATGACGCTCATGCCGCCAAAGAAGGTATCCTTCCGGAGCACCTTCTTGATCTCCTTGACCGCGTTCATCGTCTCGTCGCTGGCGCTGGGGCCGTCGAACCGGACGATGAGCATGGTGGAATCATTTTTGCCGAACATGAACTGCTGGATGTCCGCCGGGAGCATCTCGGTAGGGATGCTGGGGTCGATCACATCGCTCAGCCAGAAGGTCTGGGTGACACCGGGCACGGCGTCGATGTCCTTCTTCATGGCGATGAGCTCGTTCGTGGGCAGGCCCTCGACCGTGATCATACCGGTGGAGGCCAGATGGAAGTCGTCCTCCAATGCCCGTTCGCCGATCATGGAGTCAAGCTCCTGCGGCAGATAGGTGAGGACGTCGTAGTTGATGCGGGTGGCAACGGCGCCTATCGCGGAAGGGATCAACAGCAGGATGGCTACTGTTAAGATCAGTTTGCGCAGACGCACAATGCCCTGTGCGATCTTTTTCATGAAAACCCTCCATTGAAATGTTGGAACAGAATTGGCGCTCAAAAATGACTCGCAGTCACTTCTGAGCAAGCACTATTATAACCAGCTGGCGGAAAGTGTCAAGACAAAAACTGACCAAACGTCAGTTTTTTTATCATCCACTGAAAATTGTCTAACACCGATCGGCTATTTGGGGCTTGCACCGGGAGGAAAGCATTGCTAAAATAATGTTTACACGACAGAACATCGCAGAAAAGAGGAATTGATCCAAAGCATGAATACCGTGGAAGGCAAAAAGCAGGAAAAGCGCCGGGCGCTTCTGGATGCAGCATACGAGCTGTTCCTGGAGCGGGGCGCATCCAAGACCAGCGTGGAGGATATCACCTCCCGCGCCAAGGTGGGCAAAGGCACCTTCTATCTCTATTTTGCCGATAAAGGTGCTGTGACCCAGGCGCTTCTGGCCCGCGTGAGCTACCAACTGCTGGACGACGCCGTGACAGCCTGTGAGCGCGCCAGCGCGCCGATGGATTTTCCCGACAAGATGATCTTCGTCATCGACCACATCATCGAGGCCCTGCGGAACGACACCCTGATGCTCCGTTTTCTGGAGCGCAGCTTCGTCTGGCCGGGGCTGGACAAGATCGAAGCCTCCGGCGAGGCCGAGCCGCTGATGCGCAAACTGCTCCACGCCATCATGTCCAGCCCCGAAATGGCCGGCCTGACCGAGCGCGAAGTCTACCAGCGCATCACGGCGCTGGGCAGCATGTGCATGTCGGTGTGCTACTCGTCCATCCTCGAAGGCAAACCCGACCACATCGACGCCATGAAACCCGTGCTCTACAACATCATCCGGAAGGCTCTGCAATGATTTTTGCAGAAATTTGCAAAAAAGGCTTGCAATCCGGCCAAAGATGTGGTATCATAATCGAGTCGATACGACATCTGGACGGTTAGCTCAGCTGGTAGAGCATCTGCTTGACGTGCAGGAGGTCACAGGTTCGAGTCCTGTACCGTCCACCATACAGTTCGTACTCGAACCCGATTCTTTACGAAAAAGGGTTCGGGTACGTTTTTTGTTTGCAAGAGGTTCTGAGAAAGGACTACTTAGAACTGTAAACGAGCAAAGGCAGGGTATCATCATGGCGATGGTGCCCTGCCTTTTTGCTTTGTATTTTCCTATATTGTGCTTTTCGGACTAATCGCTGCGTACGTCCGTACATGGTCGGTACGCACGTACGCAGGAAAAAGGGCAGGATCTGATATATAACAGTAGTCTTTTATTGTGTAATATGATATACTCAAGTCAACATAACAATTGTGAACGAGCGCAATTTCAAATGGACATCAATCGTATTTTAAGTGAACGAGCTATCTAAAAAAGGAGGTATTTGCTATGAAAAAAGCATCGAACATTTGGGTTCGCAGAGGTCTTTTGCTTCACCGTTTGCATGGACAGGAATTGGCATTAGCTCTCCTATTAAAGCAAAAAACGATGTCTGCTCCACAAATTTGCTCGTCCCTTTTGGAAAAAGAAATACGCTTTGACCGCAAGAAGATTGGAAAACTTTTGGCAGACCTTGAATGGTGGGGAGTTGTCTCTAACGATAGTGGTGTATATAGCTGCCAATGTGCTGTGCTGGATAACTGTCAAGAGAGCTATAACGAGAGCCAGTTGATTGATTTGATTGGGTTGACTCAAAACACTGTGAATGGCCAATCTTTTTATAGTTCTATGCCTCCGATGAGCGTCAGTTCTCGTGGACCCAGTGGTGCATAATTGTGTGATTTCCAAATAGTAAGAAGCAGGGTTTGGGGCAGGCACGCCCCAACAAGAACACTTCAAAAACGCGGGAGCGTTGCAGAAGTGCAGTCCCGGAAGGGTGCAACATTTTCAAGAATTGAAAATTTGTGGCCACGGGACGATTCTTGCTCTCAGCTTTTTCGCTGCGTTTCGCAATTTTCACATTTCAATCTGTTCGCAGATTGTTGACAAGCTGCGCTTGACCCGATACTATAAAGGCAAGTCGAATACACGCCAAGGAGGTGCAACCATGACCGCCGTGATCTACGCCCGCTATTCATCTGACAGCCAGCGAGAAGCGTCCATTGAAGGACAACTGCGTGACTGCAAGGACTACGCCGAGAAGAACGGCATCACCGTGGTCGGCACCTACATTG
>OIYY01000503.1_pt1 | contig 27313 bp, 24 predicted proteins | sample 1588341 | NCBI WGS metagenome assembly OIYY01 (sample SAMN03283287) | human gut metagenome | biome: human-associated habitat; material: feces | host: Homo sapiens | place: Peru | collected 2012 | reverse complement strand
ATATACACGCAGGTGGTGCAGATTTAATATTCCCACACCACGAAAATGAAATTGCACAATCAGAGTGTGCTAATGGATGTAAATTCGTAAACTATTGGTTACACAACGGGTTTGTTACAATTAACAAAGAAAAAATGTCAAAATCTTTAGGTAATTTCTTGACTATTGATGATTTGCTTAAAAATTATGACGCTAATACAATCAGATTCTTTATTTTAACAAATCATTACCGCATGCCGGTTGAATTTTCAGACGAAGCGCTTCAAGCAGCAGCAAACGGAGTTAAGAGAATGCTAAACGCAAAAAGAACTCCGATTGATGAAACATTAGATTTGACTCAATTTGATGAATACAAAGAATTTGTTGACGCTATGGATGATGATTTGAACACGTCAAAAGCTTTAGCTGTCTTATTTGATTTAACAAATAAAGCAAACAAAGATGTTCCTTATGCGTTTACTTTGTTGCATAAATTAGCTGAAACTCTTGGTTTTACTTTTGCTAAAGCTACTTTATCAGATGATGAATTAAAAGCTAAATTAGAAGAAATAAGCAAAGAGTTGGGCGAAAATTATGACTCAATGGAAGCTGTAATTGAAACAAGAAAACAAGCAAGAGCTGATAAAAATTGGGATTTAGCTGATAAAATCCGTGTTGCTCTTGATAAAGTCGGTATTGTGCTAAAAGATTCTAAGGAAGGTACAACTTGGGAAGTAAAATAAGAACACTTGCGATAGCTTTATTGCTGTTTGCAAGTTTAGTTGGGGGAGTGAATACAGCTTTTGCTGCAAATACAGATGTAGTAAGAGTCGGACTTACGGATAATAAGTTTCAAAACGTATTGAAACAAACCGTAACTGTTTATGGAACCGCAGATTGTGATATTTGCGATAGAGAAACAAAAAAAATCGTTTCAAGAATTTCTGCAAATACAGATATTGTAATCAGAAACGGTGTTACGGGGATTGATGTTACAATTAACGGACGTAGCGCAACTTTAAGAGATTTTGTTGTAATTTGTCCTCAAGGGGTTTTGGGCGTTAAAGATTTGACAAGAAAAGGTAAACCTGCACTTTATCACGGCGCGTTTGAAGTCATCCAAAAAGAAGATAGAAAAGGTTTTTATCTTGTAAATCTTGTAGAAACTCAAGAATACTTAAAAGGGGTTGTTCCAAACGAAATGCCGGTAAGATTTGGACTTGAAGCATTGAAAGCACAAGCAGTTGCCGCGAGAAACTATGTTTTAACTCCAAGAACACAAGCATATAAAGAATTCAATGTTGTTGACAGCGTCGCTAGCCAAGTATATTACGGAGTTAATACGGAAGCTGATTTGGCAACACGCGCAGTTATGGAAACAGATGGCATTGTCGCTCTGTATAATAATGAACCGATATTGGCTTTGTACAGTTCAACAGCCGGAGGTTATACAGAAAGCTATTCACACGCTTTTTCAGACCCTCTCACTAAAATGTTTCCATCAATAAACAAACCTTATTTAACAGCAGTTCCTGATAAATCAGAGTTTAAAAGCTTAGAAGATGAGAACGATGCTAAGAAGTTTTATGAAAGCAAAGTACCGTCTTTTGATATTGAGTCACCTTATTATAGATGGCGAAAACAATGGGCTGTTGGCGAACTTGAAAATGTTTTAAAAACTACTATGATTGCTCAATCTAAAACAGGATTTATTCATCCTGCATTTAAGCAAGGGGATGATTTAGGCAAAATTAAAGACATCAAGGTTATGAAGCGCGGTGCGTCAGGGAAAGCGGTAGAAATTGAACTAATGACGACAAAAGGTTGTTATAGAATCGCTAAAGAACTTGTAATCAGAAGAGTTTTTCAGAAAGATGGAGTGTCACTACCTAGCGCAAATATAGTTTTTGAAAAAAATCTTGATAATTATGGTAATGTAACTGATATTACAATTTTTGGCGGAGGCTTCGGGCATGGTGTCGGAATGAGCCAATATGGTGCAGGCTATATGGCAACGAAACTAAATCAACCTTATTATAATATCTTAAGACATTATTATACAGGTATAAATCTTGGAACTATGCCGAAAACTATTTGCGGAGAAGAAGTTAAAGAAACTTTTTGGGCACCGATTGGAAGAGCGCAGTTGGTTATTACAAATTCTACCGCAGCAAAAATTGCGGTAAAAATTAACGGTAGAACTTTAGAATTTCCTGTAACAAAAACTATTTTCCAAAAAGATTATAGAATAGATATTTCAAGATATATTGAGGATGGAGAAAATACTATTGTTTACTACCCTCCTACACTCGGTAGAGCAGTAACTTTATATGTAGAATTGGTTGAAAAGTATGGAACATAAAGAAGTTAAGATGGTTAAAGATGAAACCCCAAGCGTGCTGAAAGCAGCATGGCTTATAGCTCTTGTAACTATTGCAAGTAAATTTATGGGGTTTGTGCGAGATATGGTTGTCGCAAATTTTTATGGTGCAACACTTGTTTCAGACGCTTATTTTTACGCACTACAAATTCCATCATTAGCAATAATTATTTTAGGCGGAGTCGGTGGACCGTTCCATAGTGCTGCTGTTGCAGTATTTTCAAAACTGATTCCTGATTTTGATTCAAAACCTGATGAATTTGTGAATAAGCTTTATAACACGTTTTTAACCGTGTCATTCTTGTTTTTCGCTATATGTTCAATTTTAGGTTTCTTTTTTGCTGATAAAATAATGGGCATAATTATTTCTGCAGGTTCTCCGGAATTAGTCGCTTTAGCATCTGCTCATTTCAAAATCATGTCACCGATTATTCTAATCGGTGGTATTATTGGGATTTACTACGGACTTTTAATTTGTCATAAGCAATATATTTTACCGAATTTATCGCCTATGATTTTAAGCCTTGTTGTAATTGGCGTAATTTCTGTTGTTCATAATGATAAATCCGGTATGGCACTGGCTTTTGCAACGACTTTGGGGGCTGTATGTCAATTGTTGGTTCAGTTTCCTAAATTAAGACAAATAGGATACAGGATTAAACCGAATTTAAATATAAAAAACAATCCGCAATTTAAAAATATTTGTGAGTTACTATTCCCAGCAATTTTGAGTTCAACAATAGGGCAAATAAGTATTTATATTGATATGTTTTTTGCATCAACTCTTGTAGAAGGGGCGTGGACTTCTGTTGTTTTTGCTAACAGAATATTCCAATTCCCTGTTGGAATTTTGGTAACTGCGTTTTTAGTACCGCTATTCCCGATTTTTTCAAGACTGGCAGGTGAAGGCGATTTAGAGTCTGTAAAAAAATATTTCAACAAGGGTGTTGGAGTGCTATTTTTTGCAGCAATGCCAATGATAATTCTGATTTTACTTTTAGCAAAAGACGGAATTTCTTTGATTTTTGAACGTGGTGCGTTTAACGCAAATGCTGTTTATATGGTTTCAGAAGCTTTATGTTTCTTGTCTTTCTCAATTTTACCTTACGTATTTAGAGATTCCATAACAAGAGTTTATTACGCATTTAATGATTCTAAAACTCCATTCATTATTGCAATTTCTTCAATCGGTTTAAAGGCTGTTTTAAACCGGCTTTTAATCTTGAAATTCAACATGGGAATTGCCGGAATTACACTTTCAACCTCGTTTATAACCTTATTTAATGCAACGTTCTTGGGATTATTTATTTATAAAAAAGTTCGACTTGATTATAAAACCTTGTTTGTAAATTTTGCAAAAATGGCACTGGCTGGAGTTATAACGTTTGTTACGTGTTATATTTTATGCGTAGCTTATGATAAAATTCAACTTCCAAAATACGTGTTTGAGTTCTCAAAAATCGTAGTTGTAATGTTTGCATGTTTAGGACTTTATACAGGCTTAAATCTTTTGTTTAAAATGGATTACGCAAAAGAGTTGGCAAACAGAATTTTGAAAAGATAATTAGCGTTCTAATTTGCTTGCTTTAAGTTTTGGAATTCATTTATGCCTACTTCCCAACTGTCTTGGTAGTTGAAATCTCTGGAAGCTATTTCGTCCGGTAAGCCGGCATGGTGAATTTTAGGCAAAAGTTCTTTTTCTGTCATTTCAATTGGAGCAGAAATATCATCGTCCGAATCTTGACAAATGAACACACCTTCGCCGTTCGGATTTACTCGATGTCCGACGATTGTGATTTCATGACCTGCAAGACGGTTTCCGTTTTCAGGGTCTGGCCAAGTGTAGCCAATTATTATGTTGTGTCCCATTTTTAAGGTATCTAGTAACTCTTTTTTAATAGTCGTAAAATCTTTTTCATAACCACAAAGACGTCCATTTTCATCGACTTTTTGATAAGTTACTGAAGTTGTATTTTTATCTTCCACAACAGATTCAACGTAAGTTTTTTCAAAATCAATTAAACCGCCGTCTTCTTGTGTCCATTCGTTTGGTGCACGTTTATCGGTTAAAGAATTATATGTTTGTTGTGAACCTAATTGCATAAGAGTAGACTGCATTAAAACATCAATAATAGAACGTTCGCCTTTGTCCCGATTACTGTTTTGAATTCTAGCTCTTATAATAGCATTTTCATCTGGTTTTAATAAAACTTCCGCAGTTTCAAAATTATGTATTTTGTGAGGAGTATTAAATGTCTTTAAAAGCCAAATTGCATCATTCGATTTTTTAGACAAATTGTCCATCTTAATAGTTTTAGTAACTTCATTTTTAGGTGATGTTAAACCTTCAACCATTCTAAAAAATTCAGCAGTATGTTTAGTTGCTAAATCAAACTCAATACTTGCCGCTGGGCATGTACCTGTATGCATATTGTCTAACTCCCAACGAGTTTTTGCTATCTCATTAGGGTCTTCCGATAAATTAGTAATCAAACCGATTACTTGTCGTTTATATTGACTCGGAATATCTTCACAAGTTTGTGTAATTGTGTAAGGATTAGCCAAAATATCTAAACATTCCTTCAAAATCGTAACTTTATCCAAACCTGGATCACGTTCTTCTTTTATGATTTTATGCAAATTATCAAGCACAGTACTTTTATCGTTTGAATTATTCTTCAATAATTGACCGGATTTTAGTGCAAATTCAAGTTTTTTCCTATAAGGAAGCTCCAATTCATTTGACAAATCTTCATACATTTTGCGCTCATCTTTATTTGCCAAAGAGGTTCTTATCGTAACAGCCGTTGTATAAGCTTGTGCATTAAATGCAGGAGCTTGAACGTTACCGGATTGAGTCGACTGCACAGCAGTAACTGCATTTTTCTTTTTTATTGCTGCAGTTTGATAAATATTATTTAAATTTTGTAATTGCACACTATCCATACATATATAAAAACATTTTATCTTGAAAATTTGACAGTTTGTAAAGATTTGTAACCAAAAAGTGCCTCTTTACTGTTTACATGGCTTGTAATATAATCTTTATATAGGGGAGAATAGTATGAAAGAACAAAAAATAGCAGTTATAGGTATGGGAATGTGGGGCAAGAATATTGTCCGCAATTTTTATAATCTAAACGCTTTGGAAATGGTTTGTGATTTAGACGACGAGTCTTTAAAATCTGTTCAAGAACAATTTCCTGGTGTAAAAGTTACAAAGGATTTTAATGATATTATTAACAATCCTGATATTACGGGTGTAGCTGTTGTAACACCAAGCCACACTCACTTCAAGATAGTTAAAGCTATGCTTGAAGCAGGTAAAAATGTTTATGTTGAAAAACCGATTTCAACAGTAGCTGAAGAAGCAAAAGTTTTAACAGAACTTGCTGAATCAAAAGGTTTAGTTTTGATGGTTGACCACTTGTTGCTTTATCACCCTGCGGTAAACAGATTAAAAATGCTTATTGAAGAAGGTGTTTTAGGCGAATTGGTTTATGCACAAAGCGATAGATTAAATGTTAATTACCACAAAAACGACAGAAGCGTTATGTGGGATCTAGCACCGCACGATGTTTCAATGATAGCTTACGTTACAGGCAAAAATCCTGTAAAAGTTATTTCTGCTATCGGTTGTTCTTCTGATAGAAACGACATTATGGATATCACTCATATTGGTGTTGAATTTGAAGGCGGAATGATTGCTCATATTTCAGATAGTTGGATTACACCTCAAAAACACGTAACATTACTTGTTAGAGGAACTAAAGCTACTGCGATTTTTGATGACACTGCGCCAACCGATAAGTTAAAAGTTTATGATAACTTTGTTCCTGCAAATACTCAAAACTTCGCATTAGATTATTTAGAAATCGAACCTCTTAAGCTTGCATGCCAGCACTTTGTAAACTGCTGTGCTTCGCACCAAAAAGCTCGTTCAGACGGAGCTAACGGTTATGCGGTTGTAAGCGTTTTAGAAGAAGCTGAAAAGATTATGCTTGGTTCAAAAGTTGAAGATTTGAACAAGAAAGATTTCGCACTTTCAAGAATGAAAGTATAAGAAAAAGAATGAGGGAATAAAAGGTATTAAACGTTTTTATATTCAAAATTATTAAAAATTAAAATCTCTTATTCCCTTATTGTCCTATTACCTTATTCCCTCAGAAAGGACTAGTTATGGCTAATTTTATTTCAATATTCAGAATATTTGTAATGTTTTTTGCAGTATACCTAATTTATACTTGCCAAGGCGATACAGCATCTTATGTTTGGGCATTGGCTCTTACAATTATTGCTTTCGCTCTTGATGGTGTTGATGGTTATGTTGCTAGAAAATTCCACGAAGAATCAAAATTCGGTGCGCTTTTAGACATTATGGGTGATAGAATAGTTGAAAATACTTACTGGATTTTATTTGCAGTAATGGGTTGGTTAAATATCTTATTCCCATTGATTGCAATTACAAGAGGATTTATCACTGATACAATCAGAAGTGCTGCTATGGAAAAAGGTTTGACTCCATTTGGCATGCAAGTTAATCCGATTTGTAAATTCATTACAGGTTCAAAATTTATGAGAATAAGCTACGCAGTTGCTAAAGTTTTAGCGTTTGTTCTTATTATTACGGCAAAAATCCCTGTATGCCCTCATAGAGAAATTATTTGGGCTATCGGCTTTTGGGCAGCAGTGTTCGCAATCGTGTTCTGCGTAGTTAGAGGAATTCCGGTTGTTTTGGAAGCTAAGTATTTGTTTGATGATAAAAAATAAGTCGATAAGTGAATAGGTGAATACAATCGTTACAGTTATATTCAATGTCAAACACTGCTAGTAATTAAGTATAACTATAACAATTTTCCATTTTCCACTTTCCATTTTTAATTGCTCAACCGTTTGGAACACTGATTTTTAACAAGGAAATGACATGACCAAATTAAACATAGTTTTATATGAACCTGAAATCCCGCAAAACACGGGCAATATTGCTAGACTTTGCGCTTGCACAGGTGCTTCTTTATATTTAGTAGGTAAACTAGGTTTTGCGCTTACCGATAAATATACAAAACGCGCAGGCATGGATTACTGGCAAAGCGTTGATTTGCATAGAGTTGAATCAATGGAAAAGCTGTATGAAGAATTTCCAAATGGAAGATTTTTCTATTTAACAACAAAATCAAAAAGGGTTTACACTGATTTCAAATTTCAAGAAAACGACTTTATTGTTTTCGGTCCTGAATCAAGAGGACTTCCTCAAGAATACGTAACACAAGAAACAGCAATTACTATTCCTATGAAAGAAGGACAGCGAAGTTTAAATTTGTCCAACTCGGTAGCTATTGTAGCTTATGAGATTGTAAGACAAATCGGTATATAATTTTCTTTGAGGCTTTAATTATGCAAGATTATATAATGCCAACAAGAGAAGAAAACTCAAATAAGGGCAATTTTGGTAAAGTTTTGAATTTTGCCGGTTGTAATAACTATATTGGAGCATCTTATCTTTCTACTGTATCAGTTTTAAAAGTCGGTGCGGGCTTTGTAGCTTTGGCTTCAGAAAAAGAAGTTATTCGTTCTGTTTCAACACTTTTGCCGGAAGCTGTTTATCTTTCACGAAAAGAGGGGTTAAAAAGTATTAAACAATTTTCAACGATTTTAATCGGTTGTGGTTTGGGAATCAAATTCTCGTCAGTAAAAATTTTTAAAGAGGTAATGAAAAAATTACAGAACGAAGCAATGCCTGTCGTTATTGATGCTGATGGTTTGAATATTTTGGCAAAATATCCGATAAAACTTCCTCATAATGCAATAATTACACCACATCCATTAGAAGCCGCAAGACTTTTAGGAATATCATTGCAAGATGTTTTAAATAATTTGGAAAATTCCGCAAAAGAACTTGCAGAAAAATATGATTGTGTTGCAGTTTTAAAAACTCATAGAACAATTATTTGCGATAAAGAAAATATATTTATCAATCAACATGGCAATTCAGCATTAGCAAAAGCGGGTTCGGGAGATGTATTAGCAGGAATAATTGCAGGATTACTGGCTCAAAAAAAGGATGCTTTCGAAGCTGCTAAACTGGGTGTTTATTTACATTCAAGAACAGGAGAAATTGCATCAGAAGAATTAAGCAAATATTCCGTTTTGGCGTCTGATCTACCAAAATATTTACATCTTGCAATAAAAGAGATTTTATAACAACAAAAAAGATAAGCTATAAAGCTTATCTTTTTTAACAAAGACTATATTCAAATTACAGATCATGATAACTTGGTGATTGATGAATATCGTGGTGATATCTTTCTTCACTATCAACACCATTATCTAAGTATGAATAACTATTTCTCAAAAAATTTACAAACTTATTGTTATACTTTTTTTCATATAATGGCTCGCAAGGTTTGCCGTCATAACGGTTTTTTAATATCAAAACCTGTTCTGCTGTAGCTTCTGAATAACCACCATTAATCATGTTCTCAGGATCTGTCATTTGTGCAGGAGTAATATCTGCATTTGCTCTTACGCAAACAAGCGTAAATAAAGCTAAAACTAATAATAAATTTTTTCTCATAACACCCATTCTTATTTAACTGAACTATATGATTCCATTATAATCTTTTCTAACGAATTAATCAAGTCGCTTTCGGGAACTCGAGCTATAATTTCACCTTTCTTGAAAATATAGCCTTCTTTAATTGCCCCCGCTATACCAAAATCCGCATGACGAGCTTCGCCCGGACCATTTACAGGACAACCCATAACCGCAATTGTTATCGGTAAATCTAAATTTTTAAATTTTTCTTCAACTTGTTTTGCCAATCCGATTAAATCAATCTGAGTTCTTCCACAAGTTGGACAAGAAATAAAATTAATACCTTTTTTTCGTAGATTCAAAGCTTTTAATATTCCAAAGCCGGCATGTACTTCTTCAACAGGCTGTTCTGTTAAAGAAACTCTTATTGTGTCACCGATGCCTTCACTTAATAATGTTCCCAAACCTATTGATGATTTAATTAAACCTGATTTCAAAGTTCCTGCTTCAGTAACACCCAAATGAAGCGGATAATCAACTTTTTCAGCCATTAATCTATAAGCTTCAATTGTAGTTGGAACATCTGAAGATTTTAATGAAACTTTTGTATTATAAAAATTCAAATCTTCTAAAATCTCCAAGTGGCGCATTGCACTTAAAACCATTTTTTCGTGTAGAGGAATATCCATTTCCGCAAATTCTTTTTCTAAAGAGCCGGCATTTATTCCTATTCTAATAGGCACTTCGTGCGCCTTTGCAGCCTCTACAACTTTTATTGTATGTTCTTTTTTTCCGATATTTCCGGGGTTAATTCTAAGAGCATGGATTCCGTTTTCAATACAAGTTAAAGCAAGTCTGTAATCAAAATGAATATCCGCAACCAAAGGTACAGGTGATTTTGCGACGATATCTTTAATAGCCGCTGCGGCATCTTTATTTAAGACTGCAAGACGAACTATTTCACATCCTGCCGAAGCTAATTCGCTAATCTGGTCAAGTGTTTTAACCACATCTCTTGTATCTGTATTACACATTGACTGAACGCTTATTGGCGCATCTCCGCCGACTTTTACATTTCCGATTGATATTTGTTTTGATTTTCTTCTATTAATCATTTTCTTCTTCTCCGCTTAAAAATTAAGCCAATTTAGCTTTTTCGTCTTTATTTAATTCAAATGATTCTTTTTCTGATGGAAAAAGTTCATTCTTTACTTCCGCAATATATTCTTCTACTGCATTTAAAACCGTGTCATGCAAGTTTGCATATTTTTTTACAAACTTCGGCGCAAAATCCGTAAATTTACCTAAAATATCGTCGGTTACAACAATTTGCCCTGAACAATATTTGCCCGCCCCAATTCCGATTGTTGGAATATTCAAGTTTTCAGTTACATATTTTGCACTTTCTTCAGGCATTAATTCCAAGACAATTGCAAAACATCCTGCTTCTTCAAGTTTTTTTGCGCTCCTTAAAATTTCTTCAATTTTTTCAGATGTTTTTCCTTGAATTTTGTGTCCGCCAATAGTGTTCATAAGTTGCGGAGTAAAACCCAAGTGACCCAAAACAGGAATTCCTGATTCAACACACCTTTTTATAAGAGTTAAAATATGGTCATTACAACCTTCCAATTTAACACCTGATGCGCCTGCTTTAATCATTTTTGATGCGTTTTCCAATCCTTGTGCAACTGATAAATTATAGCTCATAAACGGCATGTCACCAATTATAAAAGAATTTTTAGCACCTCTCGCAACAGCTTTTACAAAAACTGTCATCTCATCAATCGTAATATTATAAGTATTTTCATACCCTAAAGCGACCATTGCAAGAGAATCTCCTACCAAAATTCCGTCAATTTCAGCTTGCTCGAGAACTTGTGCTGTCGAATAATCGTATGCCGTCAGCATTGTTATTTTTTCGTTATTATTTTTAAGTCTTTGAAATGTATTTACAGTTTTCATCACAACTCCTAATATAAATTATAGTACAAACCTAAATTATTGCTTTTATTCCGAGTGCTATCAAAAGCAGTCCAGCAAAAATTTCCAATCCCTTCGTCGGCAAATGTTTTAATTTTCCACCAAGACTAAAGCCCAGAATAGAATTTACAAAAGTAACAAATGTGATTAATAAAGCAGGTTTAAAAATATGGTTACCTAATAACGATAATGTTATTCCTGCTGAAAAAGCATCTATACTAGTTGCAATTCCAACAAGCAAAAGGCATTTTAAATCAATGCAAACAGGTTTTCCTTTTTCTTCGTCAAATGCCTCTTTTATAACTTTTGCTCCTAAATATGTAAAAATCAAAAATACAATTAAGCCTGCGTATGGTTCTACAAATGATTTTACAAAGTTTGTAAGATAGTAACCGACTGTCGGCATTATACCTTGAAACAAACCGGTACAAACGGCTAATGAAAGTGCGTTTTTAAAACGTTTTTCCGAAAAAGTTATTCCGTAAGAAAACGACACGACACATGCGTCGATAGAAAGTGCTATTGCAAGTAATATTATTGATATGTATGACAAATCTGAATCTTTCCGTTTGTTGTGAGACGATTGATACCGCTTGTCTAAAATACATCAGTTTTAACCTGATTTTTGAATTTTGTAATACTTCCTTGGAACAGAAGTTTTACAGTACCTACAGAACCGTTTCTGTGTTTTGCGATAATGATTTCGGCTTCACCCTTATTTTTTGCTTTTTCAGCATCATCTTCTTCATCGTTAGCGTTTCTATAGTATTCATCACGATAAATAAACATTACAATATCGGCATCTTGTTCGATAGAACCTGATTCTCTCAAGTCTGAAAGCATCGGACGCTTGTCCGGTCTGCTTTCTACCGCACGTGATAACTGAGAAAGAGAAATAATCGGAACATTAAGTTCTTTTGCCAAAATCTTAAGCCCTCTGGAAATACTTGAAATTTGTTGCATACGATCTTCCCTTCCGGTACCTTCGATTAATTGTAAATAGTCGATTACAATCAGACCCAAATTCTTTTCTGCCATGGCAAGTCGTCTGCATTTTGCACGAATATCCGTAATCGTACAACCGGCTGTATCATCAATATAGATTGAAGCACTCGAAAGATTATCCATTGCAACTGCTAATTTTTCCCAGTCTTTAGCCTGCATTTCACCTGTTTTGAGTCTGTGAGAATCAACTTCCGCTTCAGAACACAACAAACGTTGCACAAGCTGTTGCTTTGACATTTCTAGAGAGAATATGGCAACAGGAACTTTTGCTCTTAATGCAACATTTTGAGCAATGTTTAAAGCAAATGCGGTTTTACCCATCGCAGGACGTGCAGCCAGGATGATTAAGTCGGAACGCTGTAAACCGTTGAGCATGTTATCCAAATCATAAAAATCGGTAGGAATACCTGATAACTGTCCTCTGTTATTATACCTTTCTTCGATTTTAGCATAAGTATCGTATACAATATCTTTAATCGGAGATAGCGACTTTGACGCTTTTGCCGATGCAATGTCAAAAATTAGTTTTTCTGCCAGTTCCAAAGATTCTTCAATCGGATTCAAATCATATCCTGAAGATACAATTTCAGAACCGGCGTTAATCAATGAACGCTTGATAGCTTTTTCTTGTACAATTCTAGCGTAGTACTCAACGTTAGTCGTAGTAATTGTTTTATAGCTCAAATCATTTACAAACGCACGTCCGCCAACCAATTCCAATTTTTGGTTAATGTTAAGAATATCAGAAACCGATACGATATCGATTTTGTCTTGGCTGTTATAAAGTTGCAACATTGCGTCGTAAACATATCTGTGCGCAGGCTTATAGAAAGATTCCGGCTTAAGCTGTTCAACAATTTTGTTCATACAATTAGGGTTAACCAAAATTGCACCCAAAATAGCTTCTTCTGCATCAATATTTTGTGGCATCAAATGTGACAAATCTTCTGCCTGCTGTGATGATTTTCTTTTGTTTGCGTAAGATGTAGACATTGAATACTCCTTTAAAATAAGTGTATCAATAACAATAGAGTTATTCAATAAATCGTTACGAATTGTGATGAAAAAATTGAATAGAGAAAGGGCGGAAGCTGCGCTTCCGCCCACATGCCCGTGAGAGGTAATAGAAAAATTTTTAAAAGATTTGTGTCACCTTCATCCGAATATCTTTTTTGTCAATGTTCTTTTATGGATTGCTTCATCGTCAATCTAAATCATTACTCCTCGCTATGACCGAGAGTCATAACTACAAGCGGGCTGTCTTTGCGAACCGCGGGAGAGGAACGGCATGGTGACAAAAATATATACTTTTTTACTACATCCTCATTATTCTCAAGAATGATTTTTCCCAAAATTCATTACAATTCTTTACATGTCGATTGCTAAGGACATCATTTTATGCTAAAATAATCGCATAAAATGTGTGGGAATTAACTGAATATTATATATATGTGTGTTACTTAATATAGGAGAAAAACTATGAAACTTATCTCTAAAGAAATCAAAACAGTTAAATCTGCATTCAACGATGAATTTGAAAACTACTTGAAAAAGCAACAATTGAAAACCACATTTAACGGTACTGAATTGGAATCTTTTTCTTGGTACAAAAAAGCTTTAGGACTAGCTTAAGTCTTATCAAAATTAGTATAGATTTTGGGAGTATGAAAAAATTTAATACAAACGGGAATTTTCTGTCGAGAATTCCCGTTTGCTATCTTCGGATAAATTATTATGGCTTGCCACAGTTCTTACGCGTCTTGCTATTGCGAGAAATAATTAGCAACTAAGCAAACTCTCAGAGAATTTATATTGCAACTTTTACTATCACTTTTTTTACATATAACTTTTCTTTGTTATCCAAAGAAGGTTGGTGCGCGTCTTGCGGAAAGAATACTAAAAAATCACCTTGTTCTAATATCTGATAATGAGCTTCTTTATCGGCTTGTAAAAATTCAATATCTTTTTCTTTATTGTATTCTTCAATTGTAGAACAATTTGAATAAACAGTAACACCGACTTTTTCTGTTCCTTTAATCATATACTGGATATCAATATACTTTCTATGACCTTCAAAAGGTGCATCGTCCTTTGTTTCATAACTTTGAACATTAGCAAAAATTTTATCACCGTCAATTGTATGTTTTCCATCAGGCATGTTAACCATGTCATTATTCTTAAGCCATTCAAAACCTTGTTTCAATCTTGCTGAAATACCGTAATAAGTACCGGCATGTTCTAATTTATCTTTAATCATAGAATCCTCCTTTAAACTCTTCGTTACAAATCTTAACAAAACAAAAGAAAAAAGGCAATTTTTAAAATAAGAAATACTTTATATTAATGTAAAGGTTAAAAGGTTAGAACAAAGTTAGGTAGGTTTATTATGTTAATGGCATTCTGGCAAGTCCAGAAATTAACACGCGAAATAAATGCTCTTGAAAGACAGGCAATGGAAACCCGCAACAGACTTTCAAACTATCAAAAGTATGCAGGTATGTTGGGTGGTTCTTCTACCATTACAATGGCGAATGTTGCAGGTATGTCCGCAGAGTTATTACCAAGAGCAACAATGTTTGCTCAGTTCTCTAACCAAGCAAGTTCAATGAGTGCAATGCAAAACTTGCAATCTATGAAGATGGGAGGAATGGTTCCTTGGACTGGAAATGCATTAGCTCAATATCAAATGGAAATGAGTGCATTCTCCAAATTCAAAGAAGAATCAATGAAAGCTCTCAAAGAACAAGAAATTCAGGTACTCAACGAAAAAGAAAAAGAAATTCAATTAGAAATGAACGATATAGAACAAAGGTTGTCAATGAAACGTGCAGAACTTCAATCTGTTAAACAGCTAGCAAGCGAAGAAGCTCGAGAAAGCGCACCTAAGTTCGGACTCGGATAAGATGATTTAATCTAACTCTAAAAACATAAATGTGTGTAGTAATCTATGTGAAGTGTATACCTATTAACTTAATAAATTCCCTGCCTCTCCCTAAGAGGCCTTTTTTTTGCTTAAAAATATTTATAGCTTAACATTTGCACACATTTTGTGACACACTAAAAAATTTGCGTTAAGATAAAAACTGTACGTATGTTAAAAGAAAAGGTTTTTTCATGGAAAAAGAAATGGTTATCGGTATTCCGAGAGGAATGTCTTTTTACAACAATTATCCGTTTTGGTACGGTTTTTTTACAAGTTTAGGAATTAAAATAGTTTTATCTGACCCGACTACAAAGCAAACTATGTCTGATGGTTCAGCATTAGTAGTTACTGAAACTTGTTTGCCTATAAAAATTTATTTGGGACATATTTTGAATTTGATGTCAAAAGGTGTTAAAAACATTTTTGTTCCGTCTCTTCAATCAATTGCACCTAAAATTTATAACTGCTCTAAAATCAGAGGATTGCCTGATTTGGTTAGAAACGTTATCAAAGGTGAAATTAATATTATTGAACCTACTTTGGATAAATCCGCTAAAAATCAAGGTCTTTACACATTTTTGGAAGAAGCTGTAAAACCTTTCGGAATTACAAATATTGATGAAATTAAAAAAGCTTCTAAACAAGGTTGGAAGGTTTATAATAACTTTTTGGTAATGATGCGTTCAGGCATGAGTTACAAAAAAGCAATGAACTACGCACTACAAGGGAAAGTGTTTATTGAAAACCCTTCTAACTCTGCGCCAATAAATGTTGCGCTTGTATCACACGGCTACAACATTTACGACGAAAGAGCTTGTATGAAAATTTTTGAAAAGCTCGAAAAAATGGACGTTAAAGTTTTCACATCGCTTCAATTAACTGATGAACAAATGGAAGAAGGAATTGCTTCTCTAGGTCAAAAACGTTATTGGGCGAATGAATACGAAATGACAGGTACAGCAGGTCATTATCTTAAAGATAATAAAATTGATGGTATCGTAACCTTAAACGCTTTCGGTTGCGGTCCTGATTCGTTGATGATTGAAAGAATTACAAGAAAAGCTAAAGAAGCAGGAAAACCGATTCTTTCATTAACAATTGATGAGCATACTGGTGAAGCAGGATTTATTACTCGTTTAGAAGCTTTTATTGATATGCTTTATCGTAAAAAACGTTCTAAGATTATTAATAAAATTTCTATGGATGGCGAATATGATTATGTTCCACAAACAAATATTTGCGATTCGTTGTTTGTAGAAAAGAAATAGTCATTGATAGGTATAGGATTAACACCTCACCCTAGCCCTCTCCTGTAAGGAGAGGGAATAACCCAAATTAGTTTACTTGCGGTAGGTTGGGCTTTCAGCCCAACAATAACTAACAACAAGAGAGAAACACCATGCTAGATTTCAAATCCACTTTAAGAATGGCTATAAATTCACTCAGAGTAAACATGTTACGTTCTGCTCTTACGAGTTTAGGCGTAATTATTGGCGTCAGTGCAGTAATTATCATGTTAGCAGTAGGTTCGGGTGCAAGCAAAAAAGTTACTCAAAATATGGAATCTATGGGTACAAATCTATTGACCATTCGTTCTGCCTCAGCAAAAACAGGTGGTGTTCACATGGGAATCGGTACAAAACCGACTTTGACATCAAAAGACGCTGTAGCTATTGAAAAAAATGCAAGAAACGTTTTGGCAATCTCTACTTTATCATCTGAAAGCAAACAATTAACCTACGGTAATCAAAATTGGTCAACAACAGTCTACGGGATTCAACCTGCTTATTTGTATATCAAAAACTATGAAGTAGGTTCAGGCAGAGGCTTTGTTCAAGAAGATTTACAAAATAGCGCCAAAGTTGCTTTAATGGGCGCAACGGTCGCAACTGAACTTTTTGGAGATGTTGACCCCGTCGGGAAAGTAATCAGAGTTGGCAATATTCCATTTAAAGTAATCGGACTTTTGGAAGAAAAAGGACAGTCAGGTCCGTTTGACCAAGACGATTTAATATTTATTCCAATAACAACTGCTCAGAAGAAAGTTTTTGGAACAGATTTCCCAGGAACAGTAGGGCAAATTGTTGTTAAAGGTCAAGATGCTGATATGCTTGATGCAACTATGGAAGATATTAATGAAATATTAACTAACAGGCATAATATCGGGAAAAATCAAGAAAAGGATTTTGAAATCAGAAACTCCGCAGAATTCCAAGAAAAAATGAAATCCACAGTGCAAACTTTTGCGATTCTACTCGCCTCTATTGCGTCTGTTTCTCTATTAGTAGGCGGTATCGGGATTATGAACATTATGCTTGTTTCTGTTACGGAAAGAACAAAAGAAATTGGTATAAGAATGGCAATTGGAGCAAGAGTAAGCGATATAAGATGGCAATTCTTGATTGAATCATTTTTACTTTCAATGATTGGAGGATTAATTGGAGTTGTAATAGGAGTTATTGGTTCTTATTTAATCACTGTTTTTGCACCTTCTATGACAATTTCAATTTCTTTATTTTCAATTATTTTAGCACTGGGTTTTTCCGGAATTGTCGGCGTAGGCTTCGGATATTATCCTGCCTACAAAGCATCATTGTTGAACCCAATTGATGCTTTGAGGTATGAATAATTTAATTCCACAATAATAGTGTAGCTTAAAGCTATTTATCGTGCGTCTTCGTTTCGGTGCTAATAGCACAGAAACAAAACTGTTTTTTACAATTAACTACTTCAAAAACGCTTCTGCAATAGATTTGTTATAATCAGGTCTTAAAATACCTTTTTCTGTAATAATACCGGCTATTAATTCGTGCGGAGTAACGTCAAAACCAGGATTAATAACATTAATACCTTCTGCGCAAATTCGTTTACCATTGATATGAGTAACTTCTTCGTGCGAACGTTCTTCGATTGGGATTTCCGCACCTGTTTTAATAGATGTATCAATTGTTGAAAGAGGAGCTGCTATATAGAAAGGAACATTGTGATATTTTGCAGCAATCGCTACAGTGTAAGTTCCAATTTTATTTGCAGTATCACCGTTTGCGGCAATTCTATCTGCACCTACTACAACCATATCAATCATGCCTTTACTCATAAAATATGAACACATTCCGTCTGTAATCAATGTTACTGGAATTCCGTCCATCGCAAGTTCAAAAGTTGTAATTCTTGCACCTTGTTGACGAGGACGAGTTTCATCTGCAAAAACTTGAATTGTATTATCTTTAGCAAAAGCCGAACGAACAACGCCAAGAGCCGTTCCGTATCCTACTGTTGCCAAAGCCCCCGCGTTACAATGAGTAAGAATTGTTGCACCTTTTGGAACAACTTCAGCGCCGTAATCGCCAATTTTTTTATTGATTTCGATATCTTCGTTTTCTAGTTTAATTGCGTTTGTTTTTAATTCAGCAATAATTCCATTGATATCAGATTTAGAATTTCTGATAACTTCTTCTTGTTTTTCAACCGCCCACATCAAATTAACGGCAGTAGGACGTGAAGTTTTCATGTATTCCGCTTTTTCAAGCAACCAATTTACAAATTCTTCTCTTGATGTAATTTCTTTTGCGCCTTCTTGAGCAAACAAAATTACGCCGTGTGCGCCTGCAATTCCGATAGCAGGTGCGCCACGAACTATCATGTTGCGAATTGCATTAAACATATCTTCGCCGGTTGTAATATTTACAAACTTATATTCATAAGGCACAACTGTTTGATCTACCATTTTTGAATACGTATCAACCCATTCGATTGTTTTTATTTTTGATTTAAATTCCATTATTTTCTCCTGTTATCTTTTTTGTTTTTTTTTCCCCACCCTCTCCACACTAGGGGCGAGGGGAGCAAAGCTGCATCCTCTCATAGAATGTAGGGTGCAATTCATTGCACCAATAACTTTACTTAATTTCAAAATCCACACTGGTATTTTGATTATTTTCTTTTTTTATACCTGTAATAAGCTCGTAAACATAAGCTGTTACCAAACCTGCAAATCCATTAAACAAAGCACTTATACCTGCCATAAGAATCATAAGAAGCAACATTACGATAAAAGAACCAAAGCTTCCCATAAAAAATCTTAAAAATCCCTGCGTATACGATGGAATCAGCCATCCTAAAAGCATACTTATCGGCGCATAAACTACTGAAAACGCTATAAATGATACAAAGCCGATAACCGCTCCAAAAATACAGCCTTCTCTTACGCTAATAATTCCGATTAATTCGTTTTGCTTAAGATACGCAAGTACGAATGCTGACAAGCACAATATCAAAATCATAAAGCTCAAAAAGCTTACGTAAGGTACGATTGTTATGAGTCCCAAGATAATGCCTGCAAATGCGCTTAAAATGGACAATTGTTTTAAAAGTAGTAAGTTCATAGTTTTTCCTTTTTTATCAAGCCCCCACCCGAATTTCTAAGATTTGTAGGTCGGGTTCAACTATTGTCATTGAACCCGACAAAAGCTTTATTCCGCTGAAATATAACCTCTTAATGCAGTATATGCTGCTACATAAGGAGATGCCAAATAGATAAATCCTTTTGTATTACCCATTCTGCCTTGGAAATTTCTGTTTTGAGTCGCCAAACAAACTTCTCCGTCGCCTAAAATTCCGGCATGAACACCGACACAAGGTCCGCAACCCGGAGCTAAGATAGCTGCGTTTGCTTCTACAAAAATATCAATCAAACCTTCTTTTAAAGCTTGTTTAAACACATCTTTTGAAGCAGGAGAAATTAACATTCTAACATCAGGATGAACGGTTTTACCTTTCAAAATATTGGCAACAATTCTCAAATCCTCAATTCTGCCGTTTGTACAAGTTCCGACATAAACTTGATTAACTTTAACATCTTTTAATTCTTCTACGCGCTTAGTGTTGTCAACTGTGTGAGGGCAAGAAACCGTATGTGGTACATCTTCTGCGTTAATATTAATAACTCTTTCATAAACGGCGTCTGAATCAGGTAATATTTGTCTGAATTTATCTTCACGTCCGCGTTCCTTTAAAAATGCTTTTGTTTTATCGTCTGCAATGAACAAACCGCATTTTGCACCTGCTTCTACTGCCATATTCGCAAGCGTAAATCTTTCTGACATTGTCATATTGTCAATCGTGTCACCTGTAAATTCTAATGCTTTATAAGTTGCCCCGTCTGCGCCAATCATGCCGATAAGATAAAGCATCAAATCTTTTGAACAGATGCCTTCTTTGAATTTACCTGTTACAACAATTTTGAAGGTGGCAGGAACTTTCAACCAAGTTTTGCCAAGAGCCATCGCGACTGCAATATCGGTAGAACCCATGCCTGTCGCAAACGCACCCAAAGCACCTGACGTACAAGTGTGAGAATCCGCACCAACTAGGACTTCACCGGGATTCACAAAGGTTTCAATTAGTCTTTGGTGACAAACGCCTGCCCCAACGTCAGAAAGTACAGCACCATATTCCTTATGAAATTCTCTAAGCACCATGTGTGTGTTAGAAAGCTCTTTTCTCGGGCTTGGCGAAGCGTGATCAATAAATAATATAGTTCTCTCGGGATTATTTAGTTTAGATTTACCAAGTTTTTTAAATTCTTGAACCGTTAAAGGTCCCGTTCCGTCTTGAACAGCAGAAACATCAACCTTAGAAATAACAAGCTCACCTGCATGCACTTGCTTACCTGCGTGTTCTGAAATAATCTTTTCTACTAATGTTAATCCCATACTCTAATCTCCTAAACTCGTTAATTATTTTAGCATAAAAAGAGGTAATTAAAAATATGTAGGTGTATTTATGTTAAAATAATTGAAGTGACGTTGATTTAAATACACTTGTCATAACAATACGTAGGGTGGGTAAAGCTACATAAATTTGAGGAATTGTTAATAGGTTTGTTGCATTAAGTACCCACCATAAAATTTAGTAAATATCGGAAGCGTATTCCCTCTCCATGGGGGAGGTATAGATAGAATTAAAACTTAATTCTCGCCCACAACATCCATTTAGTGGGAGAGATGTCACGATAGTGACAGAGAGGGAATGGGAGGGGTAAAATGAAACAAAAAAAACAAATATTATTATTCACAACAATTTTTCTAATCTGCTTAATCCTTTCCTGCCTCACCACAAACTACGACTACGACTTTTTCGCTCGTATAATCGTTGGCGAACGCTTTATCGAACAAGGCATTTTGCCGTTCAAAGATTTTTTATCATATACACCGACTCATCCTTGGTATGACCATGAATGGGGTTCTGGCGTTGTATTTTATGTATTCCTAAAATATTTTGGCGCATTTGGGACAATACTTTTGCAAACAATTTTTATGTTTGGAACTGCGTTTTTTGTAATCAAAACTCAAAAACTCCAAAAACACGCTTATCCGACTTCATTACTTTTTATTTCATCTTTTCTTTTGATGTATTACCATCTTAATTCTTCTGGAATTCGTTGTCAGCTTTTCAGTTTTTTCTTTTTTAGCTTGTTTTTATACCTGATGGAAAAACTAAGAAAAAATTATTCAACAAAACTTATTTGGTTCATTCCCCCTATCGTAATCTTATGGAACAACCTTCATGGCGGAGTTGTTTCGGGCTTAGGTTTAATTTTTATGTATCTAGCGGGAGAATTTTTGAGCAAACGCCCTTGGAAAAAATACTTTGCGTTGCTTGCAATTTCAACTCCACTATTAATCATTAACCCTTATGGCTTAAAGTATTTAAACTTTTTATTTGGCGCAACAACAATGAATCGAAAATACGTTGTTGAATGGTGGAGCTTTTTAGCAAAAAGACATTTATTGCATTATTTGCCGATTAGTTTATTTTGTATATTTGGTGTAATCACAAATTTTATTTCTAAAAAGAAATTAGACCTAACAAAAACAATTGTACTTGTAGTAACCTTATATTCAGGTTTAGCGCATGTGAAATTACTTTCTCTATCTTTAATTGCTGTTTGCGCATTATGTTATAACGACATTTTAAGATTATTTAATCGTTTTCACAAAATATTCAAAACTATTGAAAAAACTCTTTATCCTGCCGTTATCGTACTTGCATTATTTGTAATTCCACTTTCATCACCTGCTTATCCAAGATGTGACGCAAAAAAATACCCTTTAATGGAAACAGAATTCTTAAAAATAAATGATATTAAAGGTAATGTAGTTGTACCATTTGGTTTGGGCAGTTATTTTTCATACAAACTTTATCCAAACAATCTGATTTATATGGATGGCCGTTATGAAGAAGTTTATAACGACAAAGAGTTTCTGACTCTTCGAGATTATGAACTCGCAGAAAATAATTGGCGCGATATTATTAATAATTATCAGACAGAGATTTTAATGCCACTTAAGTCAATTGAAGTTTACAATGTTTTACAACAAGATTCAGAATGGGTACAAATTTATGAAGGCAATGTTTGTGGTATCTTTGTAAAGAAAGGTTGCGAAAAATCTTCATATATTGAACCAAATCACGATATTGATTATTATAAAAGAACAATGTTTGATAGTGTAACATTTGGTAAGAAACTAAAATTTATGGTGAAAAATAATGACTAATCCATTGAAATATACTTGTTTGTTTGGCGGTGGTGCTATTCGAGGAATGGCTTATATTGGAACAATTCGAGCTTTAGAAGAGTTAGGAATAGAATATGATATAATCGGTGGTTCTTCCGTTGGCTCTGTTATAGCATCTCTCGTTGCTTGCGGATATAAGTCTTATGAGATGGAAAATATTTTTATGAAGGTTAATTTTGACTTGTTTAAAGATATCCACTTGGGTTTTGGTAAAGCTTTTGCGCTATCAAAAGGTGAAATTTTTCAAGATTGGTTAAATGAACTTTTGTCAAAAAAAGTTGAAAATGTTAAAGGACGTAATATTGATTTTGAAGACTTAGAAAAAAATCTTGTAATTATAACAACAAATTTAACGAAGTTTTCTTCTCAAGAATTTTCAAAAAATGTTACACCAAAATTCGAAATCGCGCAGGCAATCAAAATTTCTTCAAGCATGCCGGGACTTATGGCACCATATAAATATGACGATTCTTTTTTAGTTGATGGAGATTTACAAAAGGCGTCACCGATGTGGAAATTATCAGAAAATTTAGACAGCTCTGAAAGCCGAATTTTAGAATTTCGTTTGGAAGGTGATTACAGCAAAGATGAATCTAATCCAATTTCGTTTATTAATACTATTTATAGTTGTGTAACAGATGTAGCGACTGATTTTGTAACAGAAATGTTCGGTTCAAATGACCGTTATGATTGCGTAAGAATTGATACGGGGGATGTATTTTTTGCAGATTTTAATTTAAATAAAGACGCTAGACGCAATTTGATAAATGTTGGTTATGAACAAACAATGAATTATTTCAAAAATGTTTTGCCAAAGAAAAAAGAAAAGCTTTTAGAAGTTTATACTCCGATTTCAACATATCTAAAAAAAGCATTAAAAGGGTTAAAAGCCAATAATGTTGAAGAAGTTCAATGGTGGTTTGGCGATATTTTTACTGTTTTATGCGAAAATAAAGAAATTGTTGACCCGCAAATTTACAATAAAATCAAAGAATTAAAAAACGATTTAGTCAAAGCAACCTCAACAATTTTGTTTTTCCATACTTGTTTTAAAGGTGCAAAACGACTTGAAACACAGATGAAAGACGTCATTATGACTGTTGATACAAGAATTGCAGACATAAGATTATATTTGCAAAAAATTGCATAAATTGAACGCTGGAACTTTTAATTGTAAACAAATGTAAAGAAAAAGATAAGTCGTGAAATCTGACTTATCTTTATTACTTTATATATATGTAAACACTTTGTAAGGATTAAGATTATGCTAACATTTAAATCATCAGAAGAAACACACAACACATGTTTTAAATTTATTGGCGCTGATTCTGCACCTAAGACTACTCACTTAATTTCAAATAACACTTCACTAATTGCTCCTTCTATGAATGAAGGTGGCGCAGACTCTTGCAGTTTTTATTCAGGTCCGTCTGATGCGACAATTATGGCATTTGGTGAATCTTGCGGTTCTATCGCTTATGAAGGCACAGGCGAATCTTGTGGTTCTATTGCATACGCAGGTAGCGGTGAATCTTGTGGTTCTATTGCATCAGCATCTGTATCATCAGGCTGTAGCTTCTCAGGTGGCGGTAGCTTTTCAAGCTATTCTTGCTAACCTTCTTCTCTTAATAATAAAATAGCTGTATTCAATTCTTCTAACAAATATTGCAGTTGTTGATTTATATTTTCAGGGTTATATATTGAGCCACTTTCTGAGTAGGCCAAATAACGTTGATATGTAACTGCTTCTTTTCTTAAAAGTGCAATTGATTTTACATATCTGTTTACTTCTTGTAATTTTCTAAATGATTCATAATAGCTTTCAGGTTTACCATTATATTTTACGGTCAAATTATCAATATTTAGAGTAAGTAAATTAGCTTTTGTTATGAATAATTGCAAACTTTCATTGTCTTCAATACAGTCAACAAGCTTTTCCAGCATTGGAATTACTTCATTTGCATCATTCACAAACGGTGAAGATTTATCCTTTTTTTGAATAATATTTATAAAAGCCGGATTATCTTTCGGAGCCGGTTTAAGTTCTGCCGGATCGTCAAAACCTTCTTGAGCTTCAAAAACTGGAGTTGTTACTTTTGTTTTAGAGCGTTCAATTTTCTCACCTATTTCCGGTAAATTACCGGCGTAGCCTTTGCCTTGCAGTTCTTGTTCCAAAGCTTTATTCTTCTTGTTCCAAAAAGCAGCATTTGAAGGTAGGGCTATTGTTAAAAGTAGCAAACAAATTAAAAACTTTTTCATATTTATATTATATTCATATTTTATAAAAAGGCAAAACTTCCTAAATATTAATATAAAGATTTTATAAAGCTTTTTTAGCGAGTGTAACTTTTACACTCGCTAAATGCTTTTTAGTGTGCGGATTTTGGCTTAATTTATATACTATATATCCCTTAAAACCACATGTTGACTTGCGTTGACAATAATTTTAATTTGTGTTGCAATATTGTTATAGCCGTACTAAAAAAAGGAGATTCAAAATGACAACTAAGACTGAAAACAATGTTGAATCTTTGGAAAAAAGTCTTGAAGCTTCATCAAATGTTGTTGAAACAATTGAGCAGCTTGAAGGTTTGATTTCAAGAGTTCACAAAGCACAAAGAATTTTCGCAACTTTCTCACAAGAAAAAGTTGACGCTATATTCAAAGCGGCAGCTACAGCAGCAGACAAGGCTCGTATTCCTCTTGCTAGAATGGCTGTTGAAGAAACCGGCATGGGTATCTTAGAAGATAAAATTATCAAGAACCACTTTGCTTCTGAATATATTTATAACAAACATAAACACGCTAAAACTTGCGGTATCATCAGAGAAGACAAAATCAACGGTACAAAAGTAGTTGCAGAACCTTTAGGCGTTTTAGCAGGTATCGTTCCTACTACAAACCCAACTTCAACTGCTATTTTCAAATCTTTAATTTCATTAAAGACTAGAAACGGTATCATCTTCTCACCACACCCAAGAGCTAAAAAATCTACAATCGCAGCTGCTAAAATCGTTTTAGACGCTGCTGTTAAAGCCGGTGCTCCAGAAGATATTATCGGTTGGATTGATGTTCCATCAATTGAACTTTCAAGCGCATTGATGAAACACCCTAACATCGATTGTATCTTGGCTACAGGTGGTCCTGGCATGGTTAAAGCAGCATATTCATCAGGCAACCCAGCATTAGGTGTTGGTCCTGGTAACACTCCTGCTGTTATTGATGAAACTGCTGATATCAAAATGGCTGTTTCTTCAATCCTTATGTCAAAATCATTCGACAACGGTATGATTTGTGCTTCTGAACAATCAGTAGTAGTTGTTGACAGCATTTATGAAGAAGTTAAAAAAGAATTCATTTACAGAGGTGCTTACCTTGTAAATGATAACCAACAACAAAAATTAGTAGACCTTCCTCTTATCGATCCAAAAAGAGGAACTGCTCACCCTGACGTAGTTGGTCAAAAACCTCACAGAATCGCAGAATTAGCAGGTTTTGGCAACGAAGTTCCTGAAGATGCTAAAATCTTATTGGTTGAAAGACCTGAAGTTGACTGGGAAGATCCATTCTCAAGAGAAAAATTATCACCAGTTCTAACTCTATATAAAGCAAGTGATTTTGAAGATGCTGTAGAAAAAGCTTACCACTTAGTAAGCAAAGGTGGTGCAGGTCACACTTCAGTTCTTTACACAGACGAACGTAAAAAAGATAGAATCAACTTGTTTGGCGAAAAAATGCCAACTTGTAGAGTTCTAATCAACTCTCCATCATCTCAAGGTGGTATTGGTGACTTGTTCAACTTCAGACTTGAACCATCACTAACTCTAGGCTGCGGTTCTTGGGGCGGAAACGCTGTTTCAGGTAACGTAGGCGTAGAAAACTTATTGAACTACAAAACCGTTGCTGAAAGGAGAGAAAATATGTTATGGTTCAAAGTTCCTTCTAAAGTTTACTTCAAGAGAGGTGCTACTGACTTAGCTCTTCGTGAATTAGAAGGTAAAAAACGTGCATTCATCGTAACTGATAGATTCTTATTCAACTCAGGTGCTGTTAATGCAATTACTAACGTTCTTGACGAAATCGGTATTGAACACGAAGTATTCTTTGATGTTAAACCGGATCCAACATTGTCAACAATCGACCAAGCTATGGCTATTATGAAACCATTTGAACCTGATGTAATCATTTCATTAGGTGGCGGTTCTCCAATGGACGCAGCTAAGATTATGTGGTTATTGTACGAACAACCTGATACAAACTTCGAAGATATCGCTATGAGATTTATGGATATCAGAAAGAGAATTTGCAGAATCCCTGAATTAGGCAAGAAAGCTACTATGGTTGCTATTCCTACAACATCAGGTACTGGTTCAGAAGTAACTCCATTCGCTATCATTACTGATGATGAAACTCACGTAAAATATGCTATTGCTGATTACGCATTAACTCCAAACATGGCAATCGTTGACCCTAACTTCGTTGATGGTATGCCAAAAGGCTTGACTTCAGCATCAGGTATTGACGCATTAGTTCACGCATGTGAAGCTTATGTATCTTGTATGGCTACAAACTTCACTAACTCAAACGCTTTAGAAGCAGTTAAGTTAGTATTCAGATACCTAGAACGTTCATACAAAGAAGGTGCTAACGATCCTATCGCTAGAGAAAAAATGCACTACGCTGCAACTATTGCAGGTATGGCATTTGCTAACTCTTTCTTAGGATTGTGCCACTCTATGGCTCACAAACTTGGTGCTATGTACCACGTTCCACACGGTGTAGCTAACGCATTGTTATTCAGACAAATCATCAAGTACAATGCTTCTGATGCTCCACACAAACAAGCAATCTTCCCTCAATACAAATTCCCTAATGCGAAGGCTAAATATGGTCAAATCGCTGACGAATTAGGATTGGGTGGCAATAATGAC
>OIYY01000500.1_pt1 | contig 27351 bp, 18 predicted proteins | sample 1588341 | NCBI WGS metagenome assembly OIYY01 (sample SAMN03283287) | human gut metagenome | biome: human-associated habitat; material: feces | host: Homo sapiens | place: Peru | collected 2012 | reverse complement strand
GTTTTTTCATCTGCTTCCTTAAAATAAGAAATCAGATGTTCTAACGCAGAATCCGAAAGTTTTACCAGCGATAAATACTGCTGCAGTGAAAAATTTGTGGAATCTTTCACCGAAATATCCGGTGTAAAATTGCCGTACTGATCCTGATACCCACCATGGTTTTGCATTGTCACATTAAACACAAACAGCGGTGCATCTTTTTCTTTATTTTCATAAAATTCAATGATCTTATCCACACAGCTTTCATCGCTGATATACTGTCTGACATACTGCGGATTTACATAATCATCTTTAAATACGCTCTCATCAAATCCAAGCATCGGATAGACCGTATCACGTTCCCATCCACTGGCATTATAAGGATGCGTGGCAATGGTCTGATATCCTAATGTTTTTAAATAATCCGGAAGCGCCTTTAAATCCCCATTGATGTACTGCTGATATGGGATGCTTCCCTGCGGAAGAAACGCCATGGTATTGCCGGTCAGAAATTCAAACTCCGTATTTGCCGTATTTCCGCCACAGACAGATACATTCAACATTCCGGTGACCGTATTTTTCTCCCCCTGCTCTAAACTGTGAATAAACGGCATATAATCTTCATTTACCGGAAGTGCCTCATCGGACAGGACCCCCAAATCGGAAAAGGCTTCATCCATAATGACGATAACATTCGGAAGCTGGTCTGTTGTTTCTTTCTGATTTGCGAATTCCTTTCCAACATTATTTCTCTGGTCGTATGCCGTCCATTCAAGACCATCCTCATTTTCTAATAATTTCTTTGCCTTTTCAACGGAATATCCTTCCGGCTTCTCCACCTTAAGATACTGCATATCCATAAGAAACGTCACAGCAAAGCCATTTCGTTCATACATGACGGTAGGCGTAAAAAGGAACGGATAAAGCTGTAATTCACTTACCATTGCATCATCCTGTACCATCCAGCCAATTCCTGCCATACAGGCAATAGAAATCACAGCACTACCTGCACGGAGCAATATCTTTTTCCGTGAAATATGAATCTTTGCATAACGCTCCGTAAATGCCAGAAAGAGCATCAGAAGAATCAATGCAATCTGACGGGGCGGCAAAGTATAATCATAGCCTCCGGCAACACTGGCTGCCGTTCCAAGAGACAGTAAATCCCACGGAACCACCGGAGAACCACGGAAGGAAATGACATAATAATTCGCAATGCTCAGTGCAATTCCAAGAATTGTCTCCGTGCGAAGTGCAATCACTGCACTTCCGGTAATCGCCAGCAGCAGCCACACAAAAGCCTCAAATAAAAGGAGATTTAGAATTTGTGCTCTCCACCTGGTTCTTACAAAAGGATTATATGTCATAAATGCAGTAATATAAAAAAGCAGAACCGGATATCCGAATAATATCGCATATTTCAACCACTTTGGTGCTTCTGCATGATAAATCCTTTTTATGAAATTTTTCTCTTTTCTGCTTTCTTCCTGCATAGCCTGTTTCCTCAACTTTCCATTCTCATTGCCATAACCTGCTGGTACTGCCACTGACAGTTCTTTCCTAAATACCCGGCAACAGAAAAAGGAGTTTCAAAACAACTGTTTTGAAACTCCCACATATTTCGCATGAAATTATACTCTGGATAAATACTCACCAGTTCTTGTATCGATTTTAATGACATCATCCTGCTCTACGAATAATGGAACCATTACAGTTGCACCAGTCTCAACAGTTGCAGGTTTTGTTGCACCTGTTGCAGTATCACCCTTGAATCCAGGTTCTGTCTCTGTAATCTGAAGTTCAACAAACAATGGTGGTTCAACAGCAAATACGTTGCCATTGTGAGAACAGATTTTACACATTTCGTTCTCTTTTACAAATTTTAAGGTATCACCGATGGTTGTCTTATCTAAAGCAATCTGCTCATAGTTTTCAACATCCATGAAGTAATACAAATCTCCGTCAGAATATAAATACTGCATATCTTTACGGTCGATACGTGCCTGTGGGCATTTCTCTGTTGGACGGAAAGTTTTCTCAACTACACCGCCACTCTTGATATTCTATAATTTGGTTCTGACAAATGCAGCACCCTTTCCAGGTTTAACGTGCTGGAATTCAATAATCTGATAAATATTTCCTTCTAATTCGATTGTAATTCCGTTTCTGAAATCTCCTGCTGAAATCATCGATATTCCTCCTAATTTTCGTTGCTAAGCACCATAAGACGCTGCCATCGGCAGGTTCTTACGGGTATTGGAAAAAATTCTCATTCCAAACTTGTCACTCACTCGTTCTATTCTATAATAAAACAAGCCATTTTTCAACCTTTTTTTGTGACTTTACCCTATCTTGATTCAATTTCGTGAATCATGGCAATACGTTTTTCATGTCTGCCACCCTGAAATTCTGCATTCAGGTATGCTTTTACAATATCTTTTGCCTTCTCGATTCCAACAATTCTTGCTCCAAATGCGATGATATTGGCATTGTTATGTTCTTTTACCAGATGCGCAGTTGTTACATCAGAACATACTGCTGCACGGACACCTTTTACCTTATTAGCAGCTAAAGAGATTCCAACCCCGGTACCACAGATTAATACGCCACAGTCTACTTCCCCGGCTGCAACTGCGCGCCCTACTTTCTCACCATACTCCGGATAGTCACAGCTCTCGGTAGAATCTGTTCCGTAATTTACAACTTCATGTCCCATTTCCTCTAAATACTTTTTAATTGCGAATTTCATTTCCACTGCACTGTGGTCATTTCCAATTCCGATTTTCATAATTTTTCTTCCTTCTTTCTCTTCCTTGTATAAAAAAATAACACAATTTTCTCCAGGTATCTCTTTAAAACAATCTGTATTTCTTCCTTCGGATGTATCGGTTTTACCAGAATCGTACGGATTCCCGCGCGGTTTGCCCCATACACGTCAGTAAATATCTGGTCGCCCACAAATAACGTATTCTCTGTGGTAGTTTCCATCTCTTCCATTGCCTTAAGATAATTTTTCGTAGACGGTTTCCCTGCCTTGTAAATATAAGAAACATTTACCGCATCATTGAACATCTTCACCCGTGGTTCCTTGTTATTCGATAACAGCATGCAATGGTAACCCAGCTTTTTTAAATGGGCAAACAGCTTTTTTGCCCGCTCATCCGCCGGTGCTCCATGTGGAACAAGTGTATTATCAATATCAAAAATAATGCCCCGGTACCCCTCTTCATATAACTTATCAAAGTCAATGACATAGGTGGAATCCAGATATTCATTTGGATAAAATCTTTGCAGCATATCCTGTCTCCTTTATTTTATCAATGCAGAAATCTGTTTAAATACCGGTCCGCCTGCCTTACGTGTCAGTTCAAATAAAATAGCTTCCTTAGATGTAATCAGAATACCCTCCTGCTCTGCTCTCTTTAAGCCAAGTTCCTTATCCAGTTCTTTTCTGGAAGATACGCAGTCTGCTACAATAACCGGCTGATATCCTGCTGCCTTTAAATCAATGGCTGTCTGAAGTACACAGATATGTGCTTCAATTCCGCAAATCAGGACATTTTTACGCTCTTTATCCATTGCTTCATATACCGCTTCTGTTTCATATGCAGAAAATGTGGTCTTGTCATATGCCACATCACTTCCAATTGCTTCACAAATCTCCGGAATATTATTTCCTAATCCCCTGGCATACTGTGTGGTCAATACCATCGGAATTTCCAATAAATTAAGTCCCTTTAATAATGTAGCAGAATTTGCCACAAGTTCCTCTCTGCCAGACATTGCCGGCAAAATCTTCTCCTGATAGTCAATTACGATACATGATGTATTTTCAGCTAAAATTCTCATTTTTAATCTCCATTTCTGTTTTTTTCATCCTACAGTATAGCAGAAGTTTTCATTCTTGCAAATAAAAAGAGCTTCTAAAATATGGTTTTCTAATATGGTCTGAAACAACAGCAGTTACATAAAAGATTCAATAACAGCATACTCATGCACCAGCCGCTGCTGCCGGAATATGGCCGTTCATATTCGCCGCCTCTGCTCTGATACCATGTTCCGCCAAACTCTAACTGCTGCTGCAGCTGACGATATTCCATATTACTCGGTTCCATATTAACAGCCTGACTGGCATGCTCCTTTGCCGTTACATTATTACCGCTTCCGGCATTGGCAATCGCACTGTAATAATACCAGCGTGCCGTTCTGTCAGAAATGCCATCCAACACATGCAATGCTTCTTTAAAGCAATGATTTCTTATATAATTTGCAGCCGCCTGCATCTCTACCGATTCACCGGAAGCACTGCTGCCATAGCCGCTGTTTCCATATGCACCATTGGTTCTGCCATAGCCAAAACCACCATAACCGTATGAGCCACCGCCGCCGTAACCGCTTCCATAGCTGTAACCCTGCTGTTTCTGTTTCATAATCTGGTCATACGCCATCTGTACTTCTTTAAATTTTTCTTCTGCCTGTGCACGGTCAGGATTATTTACATTAGCATCCGGATGATATTTACGGCTCAGATTCCGGTATGCCCGTTTGATTTCTTCATCTGTTGCTCCCGGAGCTATGCCCAGCACCTTGTATGGGTCCATACTACTTACTCCTTCTTAACTACATTTTGTTGAACTTTTCTCAACTCAATTTTTCTTTACTTTTCTTTTCAGATTTATGTTTCTCGGCTTTCTGCCTGTCTGCCTTCTGTTTTTCGGCTTTCTGTTTTTCAAGAAGCTTCTGCTGCTTCCGCTCCCGTTTCAGTCTGTTGTACTCATATTTCGTCCAGACTCCGGAATATAATACATTCCGCAGAATGTCTGCATGCATGAGAATTGGCAGACGTTCAAAAGACTTGGCACACTCTGACATCATACTGGTCAGCAACAGCTTCACAAAGGTATCCAGATTCTGCATATCCTCTTTCCGCTGTACCCGGAAAACATTGTATGCATTTTTACGCTTATCTGTTTCAAAATCCTCATAGGCATCCATCAGATAAATAAACTTCCCTAAATAGAATCCAAAATATCTGAGTTCTTCTGCCCAGATATCTTCCCGCCATGCAAAAATTTCTCCCAGCATGGTTCCTGTCAGTCCTGATATTTTATCAATATTGGATTCCTGCGCATCCTCTGCCTTACCCAGTTCTTCGATATAGGTTTCTACTGCCTTTACCTGTCTTGGGTATTTTGCCATGATGCGATTATAATCTTTTCCCAGCATTCTGGCAAATGCTTTTTTCGAATAAGAACGATTGTCTCTCCAGTCATCTTCAAAATTCTGGTAGGAAAGAATAATATTCATATCAGCAGCATATTCTGTTGCTTCATTGATTCTGGCTGTCCGTTTTTTCGTCGGATGCAGTGCACATACAAAATCTGTGCTTTTTTCCTCCAGCTCATAAAGTCCGGTCAGAAGCACTACCAGAAATGTCATGTCATAGTTTAAAAGCATCTGGCCTTTACGGCCGGAAACCTCCTTTAGTTTCTGACAAAGTCCGCAGTAATAACCCTGGTAAATCTTTTTATTTTCATCTGATAATTCATTACGATTGATATTTACATATCCAAACATACTGCTTCCTCCAAATAGCTACAGCTTAACTTTTCTTTATGAATTCCATTCTGCATTTTGGACAGGTAATACAAATTTTACCTTTTCCTTTCGGAACACGAACCTTCTGTTTACATCCCGGGCAACGATAAAACCGGTAAATCTTACGCTGCTGCCACTGTTTCTTCCATGCATCCTTTTTTACCACCGCACGGTATTTTGCATTCAAATACTTCTGATTCTGTGCATACATTTTGGAAATATTCTTCGAAAACATACGATAATAAGTATACACCAGAAGAACAATTCCGGCTATATAAAATATACCAAGGTGACTAAAAATCGAAACCACCAGTAATATCAGTGCAATTCCAAGATATAATCTTGATAACTGATCTACTCCATATCTTCCTGACATAAATCTTGCTAACTTCTCTTTCAAATATAAGACCTCTCTTCTTTTTATATCTACGCACCTGCCACCGGCAGTTCCTTACGGATGCTTACGCAAAAATATGGTGATATGTATGTTCACATATCACCATACCCTGATATTCATCTTAAGTCCCCTGCTTTTCTGTGTCAACAGAGTTATTGTCTTTTAAGAAACATTTTAGAATTACATTAGATTTGACGTTTCTTTTTCGTATAAACAACGACTCCACCAATCAGAATCAGAACCATGCCTGCTGCAATCAGGTAAATAACAATTCCATGTTCCTGACTGCGGTCGGTTTTAGCTGCCGCATAACCACTGGTAGAAGACAAATCTGAAATTCCAAGTCTTGCATTCTCAGAAATATAATCCGGGTCTGTAAGATAACTGTCTACACTGACAATCTCATACATACCGGTCAGAGGATTGTACACTGTCATAAATTTACCACTGTTTGCTGCCACTGTATCTGATTGAAGCATACCAGCTTCTTTGGTATCCTCATCACCTTCACCGTCTGCCGTTCCATTGGTGTCAATACTTCCGTTGGTCTTTGACGTTCCATTGGTATCCTTTGTTCCATTCAGATCTGCAGTTCCATCCATTTCTGCTACACCAGTTTTAGCATTATCTTCTGCATTTGCAGCTGCATCTGCTCCGGCTGTGCTTCCTTCTCCCGCTGCTGCATCACTTCCGGTTCCACTGCCTCCTTCTGTCTGTCCTTCATTATCCGGGTTTGCTGCTGCTGTTTCTCCATCTGCTTTTGCAGTATGGTCTGCATCTGCGATGCCGGTATTTTCTCCGGTACTGTGATCCGTAATTAATTCTCCGGAATTATTGCCCACAATCCGGTCAAGGTCTGCAGAAGAATGAATCCGTTTACTCAAATCTGCATTGGCTGCATAGGTTGCATTCATTCCATGATACATGGAATCCTTATCTCCCGTAAAGAACTCTTTTGCATAGTCCAAAAGGGAGGTACTGCTGTCTATATGATTGTCAAAAAGAATCTCTCCTGTCGCATAATTATATCCAATCATGCCGCCATTGCCGTATTCTACAATAGCATATGGAACACTCGCCTGAAGTGTATTGGTTATCTGAAGAATTGCTTTGTTACTTACTTCTTCCGGAATATTTACATCTTCCTGAATCATATCAACCATAACTCCATCATTACCCAGAATTGTCATATACTCTGTTCCGTTTAAGGTATAGAGTAATATACCATCCTTCTGATTTTCCATTCCGCCATCTACTACATACATCTGACCATTTACAATAAATATCTGGTCATTCTGATACATCACACTCTGGCTTCCTGCAATCTTACTGCATTTTGCATAGGTGTCTATGGTATATCCCATAAATGCTGCCTGTGCAAGGGACTCCGCAGTCTCTTCCCTGGTCATATTGGCAACACTGCCTGCAGCACTGTGGTCGGCAGCCGAAATAATGTTTCCATTGCTGTCAAGGGCTTTGCCATTCATTAACATGACATAGTCTCCGCTATATGTTCCGGTTGAAGATACCAGACCATCCTTACTGATATAGTAATAATCGTCACCATAGACCATGATATTTCTTACCAGATCACCTTTTGCTCTGGTAATCGTCTCTAACGTATCCAGATTCTCATCAATAAAGAGATTTTCTTCTTCCATTTCTGCATTCTTAAAGAATCCATAGGTCAGTGTCAGCTTCTCTTTAAAGTCATACTGATAAGTCACAACACGTTCCGTAATCTTCTCTCGTACTGTAACAGCATCCCCATATTTCAACTCATAATATCCGTTTCCTACCAGATCATCTGAGAATTCCAGATTAACTGCATCCACATCAGAAGCATACATGATACCATAAGTATCTTCTGTGTCTTCTGTCTCTTCATCCAGACTGTACCCCGTTGTCCTGCCCGGATCATCATAGGTCGGAATTGGAAGTCTTCCGACTTCAGACTGTTTCGCAATTACAGAATCACTGTCATAAGCTACTACCCACTGGTTCGATGCATTCGGACTACGAAGCTGCGGCAGATAATCTCCGGTATTCTCCCCGGTACTTTCATAAGGGTCTTTTACCTTAGACATGCTTACACGCCAGTTGTAATTCCGTGCTACATTATCCGGTGCAGTAGCACTGTAATTGCAGCTCCATCCCATATTGCGGTAGAACATTGCCGCTATCGGTCTTGATGTCCGGTTGCCATTTGCATCAACATACCAGTTCTCTGTATCTGAAGTATCTGCGCTGTTCTTTAAATGCTTTGCCTTAAACAACTGCAGTTTCAATGGATTCTTACCATCCAGAGCGGTATTGCTGCTGTCTGCTGCTTTCAAATCAGCCTGCGGGAACTTCTCTGTTGCTTCCCAATAAGTTGGGTAATCATACGCTCCGTTTGATAACCGGAGCTGTGAAACAGATGTACCATTAATCAGTGTTCCGTCCCACAGACGGTTGTTTCTTCCGGTAAACTCTCTGTCATCTGCTGCAAACGGTTTTGTGATACCATCTTTTCCGTCTATTGTAGATGCAATCACAATATTATTGGATGTGTAATCCCGTTCATATCCATAACCGGTCTTACCTTCTCCATCTTTACCGTCTTTGGTTCTGGAATTATTTCCATTGCCCTGACCGTGATCCAGCAGTCCAATACGTCCAATTGCTCCACCGGCATAACCGGTAGAATTTACACTTCCGGCAAAATAGTTATACTGCAGTCTTGCATAAGAGTAATTATATCTTGGTGTTACGCCGACAATCGAAATCACATAATGGTTTGCATAATATCCTGCCAGGCCTCCGGCTATGGCAGTATCATTTGTGCTGTCTCCTGCTCCGGCATCTACATTCATATTGGAATAACTTCGTACCAGCTGGGAATATACGGTTCCTACCAGGCCTCCGACCTTTGTCTTTCCTTTGACATAATATTCCGGTGCTGCCTGTGCTGCATAAATCGTATCCTTTAAATTCTCATCCGGTTTTCCAATACTATAGCAGTAATACATGGAATTATTCTGGCCTACTCCAGCACCAATCCGTCCGGCAAATCCACCGACTTCACTCATGGTTTCTGCATCCACAATTGTATTGATGGTTCCACAATAACTATAGCTTGCATTGGAACCGTCTCCGATAAATCCACCAACCAGCTTATCTGTATTAGCATAGTTTCCGGTAGTATCCGCTTCTGCCTTAACTACTCCGTTTGTACAGGTACTATATCGTATTGTTCCTCCACTGACGTAACCAATCAGTCCACCTACATCATAATGTGCAGTAGATTCCACTCTTACATTATTGGCATCCGCCCAGCTTATGGATGCATTCCATGCCTTATCTCCAATGGCTCCTCCAATACCATAGAAAGAACCCTTCCGTGGTGGTGTTTCACCTCTTACCAAAGAATCAGAAATAGACAAATGATATCCCCATGCACTCTGCTCTGAACCAAAGATTCCTCCGACAACGCTTCCACGTCCACTGACATAACAGCCGGTCACTGTTACACCATCATTTGCTGCTGCACTTCCGGTTCCAATGGTCTCGCGGATGCATCCTGCCACACCGCCAACCCAGGTATCTTTTCCGGTAATGGATGTAGTGGAACCTGTCATCACACCATTCTCATCTAACTCCGGTGTACCGGTCAGTGTAATATTCTTTACTTTACCCTGGTTGGCATTGTCACTGTTTCCAATCAGTGCTGCCATTCCACCAACATAACTGGAATCTGCCTGCACCGTAATATCAGTAAGTTCTACGGAATCAATGTCCCCCTTTACAATCAGTCCATAAAGACCGCCAACATAGGAATTACCTGCTACATCCAGATTATCTGCCTTAATGTCATTTACCTTACATACATCACGTACATAACCGGTAATTGCACCGACATAGTTGATATTTTTAGCAGTCTGTCCTTTAATGGTAATCTGGTTTAAGGTCAGATTGCGGAAGGAATTACCATTCTGATAGCCGATAATACCGACATAGCCTAATCCCTGTGACTTCGGTATTACCGTAAGATTATCGAACTCACAGTCGGAAATGGTTCCGTTGCTGATTCCGATAAATCCGATACAGTCACTGCCACTGCTGGTCAATGTAGAATCCTTTAGTATAATATTCTGCAGTCCGCTGTTCAGACGGCTGATGAGATTAACATTCGTACCGGAAATGTTGACATTTGACATCGTCTTCTTTCCCATTCCCACCAGACGGCTGATTTTCAGATTCTTTGCGAAGTCACCGGTACCGAAATCAATATCACTGGTCAGGCGGTAATTCTCATATTCCGGATAATCCGGTATCTTATTCCAGTCAGACAAAGAATCAATATCGCGGTACAAGGTTGCCGGGATTCTCGCATAACATGCCAGATCCATAATATCACCGTTACCACTGTCCGCCTGCTGTTCTACTTCATCTACCGTCATCTCATTACTGTTCTTTACAGTATAGAACTGTATATTTCTTAACACATAACTGTCTAAATAATGTTCCTGCAGAGAAGGATCTTCATATTGCAGATAGATTCTTGTGGTTCCAAGTGTATAATCTGCTGCATCATCAATGGATGCCTTCACATTTGGTGAAGAACCTGACGTATCACTGGTATAATGCCATTTCAGATCATCAATATTAAGTCCGGTTATTTTATAGTAATCCGGGTTTTTAAGCTCTACTGTAATAATGCGGGTAGTTGTATTTACATATACATTTGACACTTCAATATTGTAATCATCTGTATCATCCAGCTTAATATCCTTCTGGCATGGCAGTAATTTACAGGTTTCATCATAATACATCTTTGGCATATAGCCATCTGCCGTGCCATCCATGCTGTATACATTTTCAAACCCAATGGTATTACGATAAGTATTTCCTGCATCTGCAGTAAGCTTTTCATATGTTAACAATCCACGTACCACATTTGCTTCGTTCTCAGTAATTCCCTCTCCAGACGCACCATTAATAAGCTGCATCTGGGTTCCATAGAAGGAAATCGGTTTTGCAATATTATTTCCTACCGTATGGGAAATGTTTTCAATATCCGGATTGGAAGCATATACATTTCCAACCCCAAGACCTGTCATATTGTTGGTAGAGCTGATAAGGTCACTGGTAATATTCGCCTGTCCAATCAGTTCGCCAATCATATCTGTATTACAGATAATATCTACCTTTGCCCATACATTTTTCACGCAGGCAATAGATGCATTGGTGGCATAATACTGTCCGACAATTCCACCAACCTTGGTTGCCCTTGTGGTAATACTGCCTTCTGCATAAGCAGTATCAATTACACTGTTGGATGCATAACCTACTACTGCACCAACACCATTACTTCCCTTCATGGCATCTGCAGTAATGACAGCATCCGTTACAAAGCAATGGGTAATACGTCCATTCGTAACATTTCCAGCAATTCCACCCAGTGAAATATCACTGTTTACATTCTGTGGTTCCTGATAGGTAAAGGTAACACCCATGGAATCACTGGCTGTCACAGAACAGTCTTTTACTTCTCCTGCATTCTGAACAAAGGCTGCGATTCCTCCCATGGTTCCATAGGAAGTATTCTCAATACCCTGAATATGCACATCATAAACCTGTCCCTCCACAACATAGCAGAATGCACCATTCGCAGCTACATACTGTTTTCCCTTGCGGTCAGTATAGGTTCCACCGCACTTATAGTCTAAAAGATTCAGATTATATACTTCGGCATTTCCGGTAATCTTACTGAACAAATCATATCTCACATTATTATTGGCTGATTTAAAGCCCTTCTGAAGATTGATATTGGATAAGGTCTTACCATTTCCATCTAATTTTGCAGTAAAGTCATAAGTTACCATAATACGGCTTACATCTACATCTGCAAAATCAATATCATTCATCAGTCTTACATTCTCGCAGCTTTTTGCCTTCGCCTTGGTAACTACATAATCATACCAGTCATCTGCCGTATAAACCGGACGGAAGAAATCAATGGATAACTGATATGCCGGATTCAGGGTGTAATCCATGGTACGACTGTTCTTAATATAGTGAATCGTCGTAATATTATAAGAAGACTTATAGCTCTTCGGTGCAGATACCACTCCTGTCATCGTAGTATAGCCATCCTCAGTAGATGCATTTCTGGTATCTAACTCTACTGTAAGATCTTCCATATCAAGCCCTGTAATATTTAATCCTTCTTTGTTACTGAAAATAAACTTCACATGGGCTGCCTGGGTTCCGTCCTCCAGTTCAAAATAATCTAAAACTTCTGTACCGGAGATTTCCACATCACCAAGTCTTGTACGCTCCGGCAGTGGAATATACTCCTGCTCCGGTAAATCTGCTGAAAGATTTACATGCGGATAATAGCCAATCTGTACCATAGTGGTATCAAATCCGTCTCCCATCAGACGATCCTGCCAGCTCATATCATACAGATTTTCAATCGTCATCAGTTTAACAGATGTGTTGCTGTAGCTTTTGTTATTCTCGTTCCAGTAGTAAACATTTTTTGTCCGTCCACCACCGGCTGTTACCGGATTTGTAACACCGGACTTATCCTCTGCCGGTGTAGATTCTCCAATACTATAAGTATTACGGACAGTACCATTGTTAATACCGGTAACTGCACCATACCATGTACTCCAGGTTACACCCTTCTTGGATTCTCCTTCACTGGAGCGGTCTGCCTGAATCATATTTACCATACTGTAAACACTGTAAATTTTACCAATCTGGACATTTTGTGATGCAATACCACCAACGTAACGGCCATAATTCTGGGATACATTGGTCATTTCAATATCATCACCATATACATAACCATAACGGATGGTACCGTAGTTATCTACTGTAACCAGTGCTGACCAGTTCAATGCTGTAAATCCGCTCCGGTCTTCTTCCGGCTCATTTTTTACCACAAAATATTCGATGATTCCGGTTGCAGCGTTGGAACGTGCCAACAGTGCAAAACGCTGATTGGACTGGAAAGATTTTGCTCCTTTGTAAGTCGCATATATATTGCGGATGGTACCAAAATTACGGTAACAGATTCCGCCGGTCTCCCAATAAGCACCGGTTGTTTCAGAATAGAAGTTATATACCACATTTTCAAATACAGCTCCCGGTCCGATATTCGTAAACATCTGGTGGCTGTTGCCGTAATGATGATGCTCTAAGGTAAATCCCTGGAAATCTACGGTTCCATGGAAAATATTTGTAATATTGGTTCCGGACAAGGTTGCTCCGGTATTATCTGCATCTGTGGTATAATCCTTATCATTCTGATAGTTTTCATTCTTACTGGAGAGAACAATATCATTGGTTGCCACAAACTTACCATATGGATTATCCTTGATATAACGAATCATCTCATAGGCATTGCAGAAGCCTTTTACCGTTGTCTCGGAAGTAAACTGCAGGGTGTCTAACTCTAATTCCCTTCCGCTGACAATGACATACAGTGTCAGCTTATAGGTATACTCTCCTCTGTCTACCTGGAACGGATAAGTATTTTCATAATGACCATCTGCAGATTCCGCCTGCAGCTGGTAAACATTGGTATCTAATTCTTTGCCTTCCTTTTCCACACGGATGTAATATGGAAGTGCATTTTCTCCAGTAAGATAGTGGTCCGGATCCTCTAAGGTTGCCTTTGCATTGGCAGTATAATGCACATTATCACCGGAAACAGCCACAATATCCTGCAGCTTTAAGGTTCCGCTTAAGCGCATTGCTTCATCCACATCAACGGTATGAATAACCTTATTGGATTCAAAGGTTGCATTGGTATATCCCTCGTTATATTCTACTGCCACAAAACGGATCTGATACTTTTTATTCACATCAAGATTCTCAAAGGTAACCGTCAGATCTTTATTCTTTTCAATACGGACAGCCTTTACAAATTCACCGTCTGCCGTATAAAGGTTTACTACAACCTTATCCCCTGAATAACCGGAAATTGCTTCATCCGGGTCATCCACTCTGGTATCAAATACCAGGCTGCCGGCTGCGAACAAAAGATTCTCTACCGTGACGGCTGCCGGCTTACGGAGTGTCTTAAAGTCCGGGCTGGTCATTGCTGCAATCAGTTCATACTCTTTTCCATTATATTCGGCATAAACATGAGGTTCTAAAGAATAGTCTGTCATACTGGAAAGACCGTTTGCCGGAAAGCCCATCATGTTTCCCGCACGGAACTGCTCATAAACCTTATAAGTATCTCCTGTATCAGCATTGATTGCTGTTGTATCTTTATCAAAACCTACGGATGCATCCGTCTGCTTGTCATCTCCATCTCCGGACATCACATTGATATTTAATCTTGTTATCAGCTTAGATAATTCCGGATTGGTGGATGTTGTATTTAATTTAAATTTAACAAAGGCAGATTCGCAGGTAATATCTGACACTTCGCAGGTAATATATACTTTTCCAAGACTGGATAAGCCTGCACTGGTAAAGGAAAGCTGTCCTACGTTCTGGAAACGCTGCGCTCCCTTTCCATTGGATAAATCATAATCACAATATACCGTTGCAAAGTATTTTGTATCCAGTTCCAGTCCGGAAATAGATGGCAGCGTCAAATCCTGCACAGAAATGCCCTGTGATTCTGAGAAGGTATATTCTGATGCATCCAGTTTATGGGACCATACCACATTCTCTCCTGTTAAATCTGCTGCTGAAGCAAGGTCCTTACGGCTTGTGCTTACTACCACATATACATCGCAGTCTGTCGTGCTGCCCTCTCTTGCCACTGCTGCTCCATCCACATCAAACATGGAAAGAGACAGTTCCATATTGTCAATCTCATTGGTCTTGACGTCCAATCTGGCTTCCGGTGCATGGTTACTGGTGGTTGCTGTTCCGGTATTATTTAAAAGCGTCAGTGTATTTCCAAAATAATCCTGTGCCGTAATCTCATACTGATAAGTTGTCTTGGCAGAAAGCACCGACATAGTCGTAACATCCTGGGATGCCTTTGCTTTAAACTTACTAATCTGTGCCGTATTCAGTTTCAGGGTTGTTCCGGTACCGGTATGGTAAAGCGGCTGCACGGTAATGGTAATACCGGCAGAACGGTCAATTCCGTAAACTGCTTCTAAATCACTGCCATCTGCATAACTGAGTCCCGCGATTTCAATACGGTTATTATACGGAGTTCCTGGCTGCTGATTTAAGGTAATGCTGCCTAAGGTATCCAGCCCTTTGGTAGTAACAGTTGCATCTCCAATCTGCTCTACCTGGGATACATTATATTCATCGTTATAAGTAAAATAAGATTTAATCCGGTATGTTGTAGCCGGTGCAATATTTCCACCACCGATTTCTACGGTACCACCGGTAGTACGATAACTACGGAAACGCAGGGTCTCCTTGCCATTCTTATCTACTTCATATACTTCAAACTGAATCTGTTTGTTCTTATCGATTCGCTTTGCCGGGTCTGTTACCGTAAGTGGTGCTGTAATACGGTATACACTAGCAGTCCAGTCACCTAAGGTTACTTCCGGTTTTACATAGCCTATTTCCGGCTTCTTTGTATCACCGTTATCCCCTCCCGGTTTCTTATCCGGGCGCATCTCATCCGGACGAACGCCCATATCCTGCCGTCCGTCCTTTCCTCCTTTTGATGGCTTTCTATTCTCATCTGAGGTGCTATCCTTATCCTTATCCGGCTTTTCTTCTACTTTAACAGTCGGATTGCTCTCCTGTAGGACTTCACCGGCCGGAGTCTCTTCTATCTCTTCTGTTTCATCTTCTGTATCCTCAGTTACTGAATCATCTGTACTACTCTTTTTATCATCATCCTTTATTACGCCAAGCTTCTTCAAAAAATCCTGATAGCTATACTCTTCATCGCCTATTTTCAGCTTAAAATCATCCGGAAGGCTGCCATAGCTTTTATATACCAGCTTATCACCGGATACTTCATAGTATGCAAAATAATCTGCTTCAAAATGAACCAGACTGTTCTTTGCAATATCCTTCTCTTTTCCCTTCTGGGTATAAGTAATGGTTTTTAAATTAACAAAGTTTCCATTATTTAACTTAATAAATATGTATTCTGCGGCATCTGCCTGCTCACCATCCGTATTATAGGCAAGACCCTCATCCAATATCAGTCCCTTATAGGTCGATGTCTCTTCGAAATTTTTATCTAATAATACGCCTTTGTCATTTACCATCTGTACGGATGCACCATGATTTAAATAAACCGGATACTCTGCATCAATACGCGTCTTTTCTTTTTCCCCAAAGAAAAGCCCATCATTTCTGGCATAAATATAATCCATGGCATCAAAAGAAAAGAGGTCTGCTTCTTTTTCAATTTCTTCATCATCCGGGTCTTTTCCCAAAGAATCCGTTACCGTTCCAGGATATACCGCAAGACCATTGTTATCCATCCGCATGTATGCTGAAAATCTGGTCTGTATAAAAATAAGCACCGCCAGCAGAATTGCTCCAACAAATGCCAGCAGAATAAAACGGCTGTCTAAGCGGATGCTATTCTTCTTTTCTTTTGCTCCCTCTCTCTTCTTTCGTATTTTCATCATTTTAACGCTCCCATAGCTTCTATATCCGCAAAGAGGATTCTCTGTTCCTCTCCCACTGTCATGACTCCGGTTCCAAGATTAACCTGATAACCGGCAGATGATTCCGCAACTGCATCCACATCTGTCAGTGCAATATACTGATATTCTCCCGTTGCTGTATCGTATATTTCCACACAGTTTTTATAAATCTCCTTTGCATAGCTTAAAGGTGATACCTTATAGGTACTGCTTCCTACCGTAATCTTCATATTGTCCAAGAAAATATAAGTACCATCTCCGTCATAGAGAAATCCGCCCTTTGCTTCCGTGGTAATATTATTATGCAGAATCTTAACCACACCGCCTTCATAAGTCAGTGTTGAAAAATAATTTACCCTGCTTAATCCTTCTTCTTCAAAAGGTCTCATATAACCCATACTTACCGGAATTACCATTTTCTGCTGATTCTCATAGATAATCGGTGTACCATCAGAAGTCACAGAATCGGCATCCTCAATCGTAGTGGATTTTTCTGTATGAACTAACTTCATATCCTCAGAATAGGTAAGTTTATTGCCCATACAATAGCGGAAGGTCTCTTCTCCCGGCTTAAAATCTTTGCTGGAAGAAAAGAACCAGATAATCAGCAGAAGAACCAGGACTGCCATTGCTCCTGCTACAATCCAGGGTATTTTTCTGGTATTAAGCTTTGTGTCTATTTTCTTAAATATGCTCTTTGGTTTTTCCATGTGTTCTATTTCCTTTTTTCAACATGATATAACTGCAGCACCGGAATATATCTGCAACTGCATTAATATTTACTAATATTCCCAGCAGAATAACTACGGTAAAAATCTTTCCATCCATAATAATCTCATGCAGGTAATGATACAGCAGCTGCATTACAACAAGTACGCCTGCTGTCACAACACCCATTACAATATCTGCCAAAAGTCCCTTTGTGGTTCTACGCCAGCCCAGAAAAAGGATTTCCATCAGAAGATACAGGATGATATGTACCGGTTCTACATGACCGCCTGTGAGCAAAATGGAAAACAGCAGAAAGAATTTCAGCATTGTAATTGCCAGTGGCACACTGTCTGCCATTTTCAGTTCATAGAAGAAACCAATCCACTTGCGGCTCTTTCCCTCCCACTGAAACTTTCTGCATTTTAACAGCAGACAGGCTCCGCATAATAAGGTCCCTATTGCTGCTACAATAATAAATGTCTTTAATTCGATAATACCGGTTATGATATCATTCATATTCTTCGTCATCCCTTGGCATTGATACAGGCTGTTCTCCTAACTCTTCTGCTAAAAGCTGGAACTCATCCTGTTTGTGCATATAATATCCCCTGATTTTTGGAAAACGTATGCTGTGGTCCTTAAATACAATATCCACATAGCCGTCCAGTTCTCCTAAAACCGGCATATAATGCTGCATAATCAAAAGGTTATGATGTTTACTTTTTACACGAATCATCTCAACATCTTCATATTCCTGAAGACCGTTTTCAATGCTTACTATCTTCGCCTTCATACTTAAACCCCGTTATATTTTCCTATATACAGGAATCTGCTTTCGTCTACATCATCATATTTTCCATTGAGTATGTCTTCCACATCGGTAAGTACATCATCAATGTCTACAAACTGTCCCGGAATTCCGGTAAAGTTCTCTGCTACAAACATCGGCTGTGTAAAATAGTTACGCAGTTTTCTGGTGCGGTAAAAAATTCTGGTATCGGCTGCAGATAATTCTTCGATACCCAGTACCGCAATGATTTCTTCCAGATCACGATATCTGGAATAGTAACGCAGTACCTCTTCTACCAGACGGTAATGGCGTTCTCCGATTACTTCCATATCAATCAGCTTACTGGTAGTTAAGAATACATCTACTGCCGGATATAAACCTTTCTCAGCTACTTTACGGTCTAAGACAATCTGTCCGTCCAGGTGGGATGAAATAACAGATACTGCTTCATCGGTAATATCGTCTGCCGGAATATAGATTGCCTGGAAAGAAGTAATGGAACCCTTTCCGGTAGAGTTGATTCTCTCTTCCACATTAGCAACTGCGGTCTCAATATTTGCAGGATATCCGTTCTCGATTGGGACACGGGACATCTCTGCATTCAACTCGGACATTGCCTGCACATAACGGTAGATATTATCGATAAATAAAAGCACGTCCTGTCCTTTTTCATCTCTTAAATACTCTGCTAAAGTAAGTCCGGAGAAAACAGCTTTGGAACGGGCTGCTGAGTTCTCACCCATCTGTCCGAAAACAATTGCCATCTTATCTAAAAGATCTGCTTCCTTCATCTCATCATAAAGCTCACGTCCCTCTCTGGAACGCTCTCCGACTCCGACGAATACGGAATTGGACTGGAAGCCCTGATAGACATTGTGAATCAGCTCTTTGATTAATACCGTCTTTCCTACTCCGGCACCACCAAGAAGTCCCATCTTAAATCCTTTTCTCATCGGAGCAAAGAAGTCTAAGACTTTGATTCCTGTCCACAGGATTCCTCCATTTACATTAATCTCTTCCATGGTAAGGGAACGGCTGTATACATCCTTTTTTTCTTCCTTCTCAATGGTCTGTCCATCAATCAGGTTGCCGTATGCATCAAATACCTTTCCTAAGATTTCATCGCTATATTGAATTTCAAGGGTTTTTCCGCTTTTGTATACTTCAACGCCTTTCTTTAATCCGACTACACTCTGGAACGGTACAGCAGAAACCATATTACCATCTTCCTCTGTTACCTCAAAATATACTCTTCTTCCTTTACTGTCTGCCCACAACACATCGTGGAATTTTACTTTTTCTCCATTTAACAAAATCTGAACATTCAATTCTGAAATGGAAATAATCTTTCCAATACAGGTTTCCATTGGCTCCTCCTAATACTGATTCAGTTTCGTATAATTATCTAATACTTTGCCAAACTCTTTTTCTCGCTCTTGTCTCCGCTCTAACATCTGGCGGGATTCCTCACGCTCATCAATCTTCTTTAATGACTCGGTGGTGGTGTTCTGTCTTGTAATATTTAACGCTGCACTGCTGACCTCTCCTGCTACAACCAGTTCATACTGCATATACAGAATAATCAGATTCGTAAGCAACGGCTCAATCTCGCCTTCATAAGCGAAGTCTTCCTGATAAGTCCTGTCACTCTTTAAATGCTCCGGCAGTGGGAATAATGCTTTATTCTTAAACTCCACCTCACTGGAACTGTAATAGTGATTATAAATAAGATTGATTTTTGAATATTTTTTCTTCCGAAAGCCTTCCTCTAAAATATCAAAAACCGGCTGCTTGTCTGCCTCGAATTCTTCCCTGCTCATCTGCAGCAGAATATTTCCTTCATCCTTTCCTGTAACCCGGATTTTTCTTCCCACAATAATCTTATCCACATTGCCATCCTCATGCATCTGACGGCTGATATTGGAATTCAGATTCGCACAAAAGCCCAAATCTCCGCCCAGATAAATATGAAGCTCCGGTGCATCCGGCTTTACCTTAAGTACATTGAAATCCAGCATGATATTCCGGTTGTTTACAATATTATCAATCATATCAGCTACCGTATCACCCAGATAAGTATATTTCTTTGCAGCCTCTCTGGAGCGCTCTACACGCAGCAGGGAATGAAAATTCATTACCTTAACAACATTTTTTATGTTCATTGTTCATCCTCAATAGCTTCTTCAAACATATGAATAATCTCATTTTTGTTTCTCGGAGAGAATTTATACTGTAACAGTCTCTCTTCGATTCTGTGACCTTCTGCCAGACGTGCCTGCATTTCCTGACTCATTTCATCGGTATTGGCAAGCTCGTAAACTTCCTTGGTCTCAAGATAGGATAAGAATCTCTGACGTACCTTGGCACCAAGCTTCTTCATATCGCTGTCCTGTACGGCTCCGCCCAGACGGGATACACTTAATGTATAATCAATCGCCGGTTTCTGTCCTTTTTCAAAATTCTTTCTGGATAATACCAGCTGTCCATCTGTAATAGAGATAATATTGGTGGAAATATAATCGGTAATATCTCCGCCCTTTGTCTCAACAATCGGAAGCACGGTAATGGAACCGCCGTCTTTATGCTGGCATCCTTTTTCCAGCAGTCTTGAATGTGTATAGAAAATATCCGGCGGATATGCATCACGTCCCGGAACCTTACCTGCTAAAAGGCTGATTTCACGGTGGATATTTGCATGGCTCTTTAAGTCATCCAGAACGACCAGAACGTCCTGTCCTTCCCTCATGTAAAGTTCTGCAATAGACATTGCTACATATGGCGTAAAGTATGCAACGGGAGGTTCGTCCTCGCTGAAGGAAGCTACAATCATGGTATATTCCATGGCACCTTTTTTCATCAGGTTATCATACAGTTCCTTGATGTTTTTCTTTGTCTTATTAATTGCTACATAAATACAGATTACGTTCTTGTCCTTCTGGTTAATAATGGTATCCAGTGCAATCTGTGTCTTACCTGATTTCTTATCTCCGATGATTAACTGTCTCTGTCCGAATCCAATCGGATAGATAAGGTCGATTCCGGCAATTCCTGTATACAGTGGACGCTCCACCGGTCCACGCTCCATAATCGGAATCGGCTCTGTCTCTATCGGCAATGGTTTTAACTGTTCAAATTTTTCATCTAACAGTCTGTCGTTTCCAAAGATATCAATGATATGACCGATTGCTGCCCGGCTGTACATAGCACAGAAATCATAACCTGTGGTTACTACTTCGTCTCCTACATAAATAGCATTGGCACGCTGCAGCACAGCTACCATAACGGAATTCTTCTTAATTGCAGTTACATATCCCACGGAATAATTAGAAATAATAACACGCTCATTAAATCCAACAGATTCCAGACCTGTTACTTCCAATATGTAATCTCTTACTTTTACTACATGTCCTACTTCGTATACATTTTTCATTTCTTTCATGTTACGAAGCTTTGAATTAACCAATCCTTCAATAAATGTACTCATTTTCAGCTACCCACTTTTCTTCTTGTTTTATAGATACTGTAGTCATAAATCTTGTTCTGGTAGATAATCTTGATTCCCTCGCAGATATTATCATCCATGGAACAGATTATCTTTCTTTCCTCATCAGAATAGTCATTCTCGTTTTCACCGACACTGACATATACAAACGGATCATTATCATTTTTCACTTTTTTGATGTAATCTAAAAATGCAAGTATATCAAATTCTTCCATTTCCTGCATATTCCCAACATACTCTAAAAGCAACGCAGCCTCCTGATTATCCAGACATTCCTTTAATACCGAAAGCTGGTCTTCCTTTTCTATGCTGCACAGATCATACACCGCTTCAAAATTCAGCTTTTCAATAATTCCGCAGGCAGTCTGATACCGGTCCATATCCCCCACATACTCTACCTTGCCCATTACATTATTGATGACCTGCTGCTTATTGATACTTAACAGTTTATCCTTTGCAATCTTATACTCTTCAAAGAAGTCATTATCGATATACCGGGCTGTCGGAATATAAACGTCCCGCGCCAACGGACGTGGAGCGTAGAACGGGGAAGTCTTATATGATACAAGTTCGCTCTTCATGCTCTTTACTTCCCGGTTCAATGTTTCCTGTTCTTCCTTCAGCTCATTCATCTGTTTGAACTTCTCTTTAAACTGCGCATCGTAGCTTTCCAGGTTCTTTAAGAAATAAGAATTCACCTGATGTCCCGCTTCCGATACTACACTTCGCAGCATTACAATCATAAAATAGATTAAGACGATAAGGACGATTACTGCGGCAACAAATATACCCATGTGCCATTTCCTCCCATATCTTATGCTGTTAACGGATTAAAGAATAACAATACCAGTACAAATGCAAATAACAAAAGTAAAAGTAATGTCAACACAATTGCTACTACCATAATCGAATGAATGACATCATTCTTTGTTTCCGGATTACGTCCTACTGCTTCTGCTACCTTTGCTCCAAGAATTCCAAGTCCGATTCCTGTTCCAAGAAATGCAAGTCCGATAATCCAACCCACTGCTGTCATTGTTGCCGCCAAAACTGTTTCCATTTTATTCTCTCCTTCTCTTTTGAATCCTCTTATTATTTGTTATATGTAATGGATGCCTGTTCTGTAATATCAAAGGCTGCCCCATTATAAATGACATCTTCAAACTTCAGATATAACCGGTCTCCATTGGATACCTGTGATTTGTTAAATGAAATAGTTGCTCCTGCTGCATCCTTCGCTGCGTTCTTAATCGTATTGGAATCTAATGTATAAGTACCCAGCTTCGTATTGCCATTATAAAGTGCCACTTTACCGGAAGAAATCAGGTAATTGCTGTTTAATGAAACATCAAAGGATACACTGCTTTCGTTTAAGGATACTACTTCAAGAGTTCCTAAATTACTTCCTGTTTTTACTTTTACACTATCCTGCTTTACGGATGTTGGTTCATCATCAATGATACCGCCGGTAGAATAATATGCGTCATAACAAAGCGTTACGGTGTAGTTCGTCCCCGGCGTACATCCGGTAATTGTATAATGGGTAGATGTCTTGTTCAGATAAATCTTGTCTGTCTTGGCATTGCCGGAAGCATCCTTATGGTCTACCAGCAGATATACGGATACATAATCGTCGGTTACATCGGATACAAAATAATCTACATCAATGGTTCCGATTCCTGCAGTTACTCCGCTTAATTCTACCCATTTCAATGCGCTGATATTGGCATCGCTTCCACGACCGCCATCTCCACCAGAGCCACCGTCTCCACCGACACCTCCGGTTCCGCCGTTTCCACCGACACCTCCGGTTCCGCCGCTTCCACCATTGCCTCCGGTTCCACCGTCTCCGGCTGAGCCGCCGCTTCCACCGCTTCCGCCGTTTCCAGCCGAGCCGCCGCTTCCACCGGTTCCACCGGTTCCACCATTACCGGCTACAATCGTAATACTGTCCGGATTATTTGCCGCTGTTGCATACTGTTCATCATCTACAAGACCTTCTGTATAAATCAATGCATCTCCGGTATATTCATTGGTACTTCCCAGTACATTTTTAAGATTCACCAGGTTTTCGCCAAATAGTGCATACTCGCTGGAAATGTCAAAATACAAATCATCGCTCTGTAACATAACCGGGTAAACCATATTCTTATAAGCTTCATCATTCATCAGAACTGCCGTACCGGACTTATAAATATTAATGTAAACATAGCCGCTGGTCTCATAGGTACTGTCTGTGGATGCAATCTTCTTTCCGGTCATAAGATATTTCCGGTCTGCCAGCTTATAAAGTGAAGCCTGGGATAAATCAGACACTTCATTTTTTCCGGTGCTGCTGCTTACCGTACCATCTGCCGCAATCTGATAAAGGTCACCATAGATTACAATGCTTCCGGACTCTCCGTCCTTAATCACCGCATTGCTTCCTAAGCTGTATACTTCTTTCTCTGCCGTTTTCAGATAGTAATTTCCATCACTCTTCTGGTATAAAGTGGCATTCTCGTCAATTGGTATATATTCATTTTCCTCATCATATACCACACTGCCCGCCGGAACAGTATAAGAACCATTCCGGGAGCGCACCACCATGACAACCGTAACAGTCAGTCCTATAAGAACAAGGACAATTAAACTGCCAAACAAATTGAACATTGCTTTATTTTTTGTTTTCTTCATTTGTGCATTCCTTTTCTTTCTGCCGCATGGCGGCGGCTGCTATTTCTTACTTACTGAAGTATCCGGTTGTTGTACCAAGCAGTGCGCCGCCGGCATCATAATACTGGATTGTATAACTGTAAGTATTGCCACTTGCAGGTGCAAACGGTGTTGTATAATACAGTGTACCGCCGGAATTACCAAAGCTGTCTACCGGAACACTCTCTCCTTCATAATGTGTTGCTCCGTTATCGGAATCAATACTGTAAAGGACGGTCTTAACATCATCAAAGTTCGATTTATCCCTCAGTGTAAGGATTAATTTGCCATCATCTGTATAGGATGTGGAAATAGAAGCACTTGCTGAACTTACCGTTGCAGTAGAAACCACTGTTGTATAATCGTTATTATCGTCGCTTCCATCATTATCCTTATCCAGTGCCGCAGTCAGTTTTACGGTATAAGGGCTGTCTTCATTCAGCCCGTCTACTGTATAAGTCGTCGAATACGTTCCCTTTCCGGATACCGCTGTAACGGTAAAGGTCTTTCCTTCTACCTTGTTACCACTCTTGTCATAAATATCTACCGTAGAATTATCCCCATAAATTACTTTATTGTTATCATTCATTACTACGGTAACAGCCAGTGTAGTCTTGCCCGGAACAACACGGATGGATGCTCTTGGACTGCTTAAGCTGTTTGGTGTATTGATGGTCTGTGTCAGGGTTCCGATTGGTGTCGTCTCAATGATATTTCCATCATTATCTGTTGCATATGCCGTCAGGACTACATTGTACTGGCTGTTTAATGTAAGCATTCCTGGATTGAAACAGATATTTACCGTATTATTTAATGTCTTATCACTGTGATAGTATTTAATCTTATTACCCAGTGGTTCAATCAGATATCCCTTATCTGCAACATACTTATTACCGGTTGCATTATCCCACTTGATTTCCGTATTGCCATCTCTGGTATATACCCTATAATAAATACGCATTCCGGTACCTTCACTACCCTTAATTGCAAACTGCATCTGTCCCATCTTGCTGTTATATAAGTTGTAAGTCCAGGTCGGTGCATCTGCTGTCATCTGAATCTCGTTGGTAGTGTTAAAGCTGTAATGATAACCACCCTTTTCTCTCTGATAATCAAAAAGTTCTTTTAAATCACCGGAGGTATCCTTTGCTTTTACCATAACATAATATCCGGTTCCGGCAGTCAGTCCACGGATTTCATATTCTAATGTACCATTTAACTCATCCCCGGCATTTAACGTAATTGCCACACCGTATTTGTCATCCGTTCCATCATCTGCACTGCATACTTTTGTATCAACATCACTGGTTGGTGTTCCGCCTTCCGGCAGGTAATAGTACTTGCCATCTGCATCCTTCCATTTTTCCAGTTTGATTGCCGTATCCCCTGCTGTCTTGTAAAGATATAAGTACATTCCCTTGTCTGTTTCATTCGGTACCTGTCCCTTTGTCTCAAAACGGACTGCTGCACTACGCATACCAATGGAGCTGTTTGCCGAATACATAATACCAGGCATTCCATCCCCTGTATGGAAAGTAGCAGTCTCGTAATTATCGGATTTATTTCCAATATCAAGCTGGAGAGGTTTTAATGCCAGACGCTCTACTACATAATAGGAGCCATTATCTACATCCTGCATTCCAATCTGATCCATGGTCAGCCTTTTGGTTAAGGAATATAATACATCAGAATATTTCTCTGCGTCCGTTTTCTCTGTTGTACAAAGAGCTGCCAGTGTATAACGTAAGGACAGCGTTCCATTTTCCTCTGAGAATCCGGTGGATTTAAAATCAGCATCCATAGTCGGCTGGAATACGGAGCCGCCCGGTGTACTTACACGAAGTACATCTCCGATATTCTCTGCTACAAGCTGGCATCCGGAAAGGCTGCCATTGTTGTCTCCGGCTTTCATGTAAATACTACTGAAGCTTAATACATCATCATTGTTCTGGTAATTCCATGCTTTCAATGCCCATGCGCTGTTATCAGAGGCGGTAAATGTATCTGAATCTGCCTGACCAACATATTCTTCCAGGGATTTGGTTCCTGCCTCGTATGTCGTATAGTAAGCTTCTACCGTAACCTTGGCATCCTCACTGTTGATTCCTGCTTTTACAATTGGTGCATAGTCAAGATATGCATATCCATAGCTGTTCTTTGCACTTCCAAGTCCTGTCTTGCCATCCGCAAATTTAACCTCCACCGGATCATATACTACCGTGGTATCCACACCATCTTTATTCTTTGCTGTCAGGGTAACCTTTAAAGCTGCCACACGGAATAAATCACTACCCTGTAATGTCAGGCGGATCCGGTATCCGTAATCATCCACAAGACCAGCTTCTGTTCCAACACCTTTTACCATAACGCCATTTACGGTATAATCCCCATCTGCCGTAGTATGTTTTACATCAGCAATGCTGTCACTTAAAATCCCAGTATTAATCTCTGATACTGCATTTACCGGAACCGGTTCTTCTACAACATTCTGTGAATTTCCGGTATAAAGCTCATATGGAATCGTTACGGTATAGTAGCGTCCATCTGTCAGTCCAGAAAAGCTGATATCTTTATAGGATGCTTCTAATTTCTCATCAACATAAAGCTTGGCAAGTGATGCTGCATCCTTTGCTACTCCTGTTTCTGCTGCTGTTGCTGCACTTTCAAAATCAGCATACTCTGTTACTGATGCTTTTACATTCGTAGAAATATCACCTTCGGATGCTGCTAATAATGCATTATCCGGGTCTGTAATCTTATATTTCCAGGTCTGTGTTGTAGTTCCATCTGCCTTCGTTCCGGTATCATAGAGATATCTCTGCACTACAGGAACCTGTCTTGATAAAGCAAATACCTGTGAACGGTAGAATGGGATATCCCGGTCTAAAACGCCTGCATATACACATGCCGGATACTTATCGCCTGCTGCAGTATCCCCTAACTTACCGCTGGTAGTTACTTCGTACCGTACAAAATACTGTTTTCCACGTTCAAATATTGTTTTGCCTTTATCATCCACATTGGACGTATTGCTGTCTGCAGTTTTATCCTTAAAATAAACTGTCCATGGAGAAATCTGCATTCCTAC